>Ga0213881_10000046_pt1 | contig 107570 bp, 92 predicted proteins | sample BarmaccoBMER_R08_FD_160104 | JGI IMG/M metagenome (GOLD analysis project Ga0213881, IMG submission 160104) | Barbacenia macrantha exposed rock microbial communities from rupestrian grasslands, the National Park of Serra do Cipo, Brazil - ER_R08 ...
CCGTCGCAGCTACGCCCGCTCCCAGACCCAATGCACCGGCTACGACGTGCTCACACGCCGTTCCGTGCGTGAAAAAATAACCACGTCCGCCTCTTGACTTAACGGACATCAGAGGATGACGGCGGTGGTTATCGCCGGGCGGGTACGGAAGCTGCTATAGATAATGCTCCCGCCGCCTAGTGCCGCGAAGCCGAAGTTCGCACTAAGTTGCCGCGGGTCCGGATGCGACCTTCGGGTTTAAAGCGGCACTAGAATCATAGATCTGGAGTGTCCTACGATTCCGAAGTTCGCTTCAGAACGTGTTGCACAGTTGAGCGAACTTCGGAATCGGGACACTAGGGAGCTTCCGCATGTCCGCCGCCCCACAACAGCGCAGTTTTTGGATTCCCGTGATCTGCGGGGCCGTGATTCTGACTATCGGGGTCGGCGCGCGGCAGAGCTTCGGCATCTTTCAGAAGCCGATCGCGGCGGACCTCAAGGTCGGCCGCGAAGTGTGGTCGTTCGCCAACGCGCTCGCCATGCTGCTGATGGGCGCTTTCTCGCCCTTCGTCGGCAACCTCGCCGACCGCTTCGGCACCGCCCGCACGGTGGCCGCCGGTGGCGTGCTCTACGTCGCCGGCATGTTCACGATCGCCTCAGCGCACGAAGGCGTCATGCTCACTTTCGGCAACATCCTGTGCGGCATCGGCATGGCGGCCGCCGGCTTCGGCCCGATCTTCGGCGCGATCGCCCGCCAGACACCGGCTCACAAACGTTCGATCGCGCTCGGGGTCACCACCTCGGGCGGCTCGTTCGGTCAATTCGCCATCGTGCCGATCGCCTCGCTGCTGCAGAACCGTCTCGACGATTGGCACGCGACCATGGCGATCCTCGGCTTCATGTCGATGGCGATGGTCCCGCTCGCGTTGGGCCTGCGCGAGCAACGCGGCGCGACGGCCGGCGCGGCGATCCCGCAGGGAACCAGGGACGCACTGCAGGAGGCATTCCGGACCCAGGGCTTTTTGCTGCTGACCGTCGGCTTCTTTGTTTGCGGCTTCCACGTCACCTTCATCGGCCTGCATCTGCCCGCCTATATTTCCGACAAGGCGGTCTCCATGTCGTTTTTCGGTACGCCGGTCTCCGCCTTCGAACTGGGCGGCTGGGCGATCGGCCTTGTCGGCTTGTTCAATCTCGCCGGCTCGCTGATCTGGGGCTGGCTCGGCAATTTCTATCTAAAGAAGGACATGCTGGCGCTGCTCTATGCGCTGCGCGCGCTCGCCTTCGTGATGTTCCTCGTGCTGCCGCTCTCCGCCGCGTCGGTGCTGCTGTTTGCCGCCGCGCTCGGCTTCCTCTGGCTCGGCACGGTTCCGCTCACCAGCGGCCTCGTCGGCTACATGTTCGGCGCCACCCACATGTCGATGCTGTGGGGCATCGTCTTCTTCAGCCATCAGCTCGGCAGCTTCCTCGGCGGCTGGGGCGCCGGGAAGCTTTACGACATTCAGGGCAACTACGACCTGATGTGGTGGATCTCGATCGGCGTCGGCATTGCCGCGGCGATCATTCACTGGGCAATCCGCGAGCGTCCGGTGCCGCGCCTGGCGCTGGCGGGAGCATGATCAGAGGTCAGAGGTCAGAGGTCAGATGACAGAAGCCTGTGTCGAGCGCTAATCTGATCTCTGACATCTGAGATCGGACATCTGGAACCCTGCCATGCGCCGCCTCTCGCTCGCACTCGTGTTCGTCTTGATCGCCATCGCCGCCGGTGCCGCCGAGCGCTGGGAGATGCTGCCCCCAACCCCCGCGCCGATCCCGGCGGCGCGTTCGGGCAACGCCAACGTCAACGGCATCGGCATCTACTACGCGGTCTACGGCAGCGGCCCGCCGGTGATCCTTTTGCACGGCGGCCTCGCCAACGCCGATTACTGGGGCAACCAGATCAAGGCGCTGATGCCGAGCCGCACGGTGATCGTGATGGACAGCCGCGGCCACGGCCGCTCGACGCGCGACACGCGGCCGTACGGCTATGACCTGATGGCGGACGACGTGGTCGGGCTGTTGGATTTTCTCAACGTGCCCAAGGCCGACGTGGTCGGGTGGAGCGACGGCGGCATTCTCGGGCTCGACCTCGCCATCCGCCACAAGGACCGGATCGGCAAGGTCTTCGCCTTCGCAGCCAACACGGTGCCCTCCGGCGTCAAGGACGACGTGGAGAAGAACCCCACTTTTGCCGCCTTCATCAAACGCGCGGGCGACGAATACCGGGCGCACTCGTCGACGCCCGGCGAATACGACGCCTTCGTCGATCAGATCAGCAAAATGTGGGCGAGCGAGCCGAATTGGACCGACGCGCAGCTGCAGGCGATCACCGCGCCGGTGCTCGTCGTCGACGGCGACCACGACGAGGCGATCAAGCGCGAGCACACCGAATATATCGCCGCAACCGTCCCGCACGCGGGCCTCCTGATCCTGCCCAACGCCAGCCACTTCGCCTTCCTGCAGGATCCGGAGCTGTTCAACTTCGCCATCCAGCATTTTTTGGATGGAAATTGACGTGAATTTGTAGGAATTAATAATCTCTCTCGTCATCGCCCGCGAAAGCGGGCGATCCAGTAACCACCGCCCTTGCAAATAAAACAACGGCCGGTGTTTACTGGATGCCCCGCTTTCGCGGGGCATGACGACTGCGAGACTAATGCGGCGGGATGCCGTGCCAGCCCATCGGGTTGCGCCCGTAGGCCTGGAAGTCGCGGGCGCGCGCGATGTCCTGCTGGACGCGCCGGTTCATGTCCGAGGCCCAGGCGCGCTGGAATTGCTTCATATCGATATTGAGCGAAGGGTTGAGCTTGCCGATATCGCCGGGAGTGAAAGTGTAGCTCGGGGTCGGTGCCGAGATCGGAAACGACACGGACGGTTGACCCGAGGTGATCTGCCGCTTGACGTCTTCGTAGGCCTTCACCGGATTGATATCGCCGAGCTTGAAATCCGCGACATTGCCGCCCAGCGCCGTCACCGCGGCAAACGTCTGCTGCGTTTGCGGAAACATTTTCTGGATGCCGACCCCCGACAGGCCGCCGACCGCGGTCGCGCCGGCCACCAACAGTACGAAACGCATGACATCTCCCTCGGCTCGAGAAATGATCGCTATAGCCGACTTGCCTGAATGACCTTTGGCTAAATTTGCTACAATTGTATGGGAGCGCCGCCATGCTCACCGTCTATGGCCGCAAGAGCTCGTTCAACGTGCAGAAAGTCATGTGGCTCGTGGGCGAGCTTGGCATCGCCCATCGCCATATGGAAATGGGCGGCGCCTTCGGCGGGCTCGACACGCCGGCGTTCCGCGCGCTCAATCCGCACGGCCGTGTGCCGGTCATCGTCGATGACGAGGTGACGGTGTGGGAATCCCACACGATCCTGCGCTACCTCGCGGCGCGCTACGGGGGCGAGCGTTTCTGGAGCGCGGACGCCGCCACGCGCTCGCACTGGGAGCGCTGGATGGATTGGGCGCACACCACGTTGCAGTCGGATTTCCTCACCGGCGTGTTCTGGGGTTTCTACCGCACGCCGCAGCCGCAGCGCGACATGCGCGCGGTCGAGGACAAAATCCGCCGCTGCGCGGCGCATTTCCAGTTGCTGGACACGCTCCTCGCCGACCGTGCATTTCTCCTCGGCGACCAGCTCACGCTCGCCGACATTCCGGCCGGCACCCATCTCTACCGCTATTTCAACATCGACATCGGGCGCCCGCACGTGCCCAACGTCGAGCGCTGGTACCACACGCTCGCCGAGCGCCCCGCCTACCGCGCCCACGTCATGGTGCCGTTCGCTGAGCTGGAGGGGCGATTGGAATATTAGTTCTTCGTCGGAGCATCGCAAACCCCCGTCTGTCAAGTATTAATGGTAGTTCCTAAAACCAGCCACAGTTTCGTATGCAACTTTGCAAAACGTTTAAGAAGCTAGAAGCTTTGACACTAGGCCATCTATAATTTTCGAGAGCCCCTCCTTGGCGAGGGCTTCGCGGACGCGGCGGCGGGCCGTCTGGAAATGGATGGCCGCCGGAAGCTCGACTTGCGCCGCGATCTTCTCGGCGTCGGCGCCGGCGGCGGCAAGGTCGCTGTGTAGCTCGATTTTTGGGTCGAAGCGCGGGATCGGCAAGGTGAACATCACTTTGTCGAAATGGCGGGCACCCCACTGGCCACGCGCTTGTAAGCTCTCTACACGTTTTCTCGCAGCTTCACTGCCAAGAATTGACGCAAGAAAAAGCCCTTCTTTGCGACTGTCGACGCGGGCCCAGTAGAGCATATGGTCGATTACGGCGTGCGCGTCCTCGATGAGTGCCGAGGCGGGCAGCGTCCCCGCCTTGGCGTACACCACCCTCAGCGAAGGAATGGGAAACTGTGCGCTTAGCTTGCCAAAAAAATTAAATTCCTCGACGAGCGTAAGTTTGGCCGTCTTGTTTCGTTCCCAAAGACCTTCCGCCTTTGACATCCACTCTTGAAGCCCGGCTTTCCCCCGGTTGGCAGCTGCCGTCGCGTCGACGACCATTCCAGATTCATTTACGGGTACCACCCCCTCAAAAGCACGGAACAAACGGAATGGTAGGATGGATTCACCTAGCAAGACTGGCCGGAGGAATTCCGCTTCAACCGCCGCCTCGATGCCATTCAGGTTTTTCCAGGGAACGTTTTCCTGATTCGAACGTCGACTAGCTACAAAAGGAGCCCTGGGGTTGATCCCAAGTCGCCCTTTTGCCACGCGTTCCACGAGGCATAGCATCCGGGGGACTAGCGTGGCTCCTTGGTGAAAGGCAGTGCGATACGGGGACCCTTCCTTATAAGAGGCTTCAGAAGGCCTTGGTGCGCCGTCCGTAACCTTAAGCCATTTGTCGGCGATCTCCTCTGAAGCGTCGCGATACGGAAGCTGCCCCGCGTACCGTCGCACTTTGTCCGGCAACCCTTTGCCCAACCCACGACGAGCCGAGGCGAACAACACGCACGAGGGGACGGGAAACAACGGCTGAACCTCATCGCCGAGGACCCAAGCGGCTTCGAACTGTACGTTTTTGGTATGATATCGCCCTGACCGGAACGCCTCGAATTGCCCGCGTGTCATGGCGGCAAGAGGCATCACAAAGGCAATACGCCCGCCCTCCTTGAGGTACAGTCCCACGGATCGTACGAAGAACAACGCGGAGAGGTCGTTTTGCGTGGCAAGCTTTCCGCCGACGTAGATTTTCTCACCTTGGGCGAGCTCTTTGAAACGCTTTTGCAGATCGGTTGACATGTGCCGTAAGGCAAGCCACGGAGGATTGCCTACGATGACATCGGCCCGGCGCTCTCGAGCGGAGAGGTAGAGCGGACGGGACAAGTTCCGCGCCACGTAAGCCCAGATCGTATTACGGTCGGCGCGACGTAAAGCGTCATAGCGCCGGTAGGTTTCGGTCATTTCTCCCAGATCTGCCTGAGTGACGCCGATCGCCTTTATGGCTGCTCGGAAGGCCTCGGGCTTTTGCCCCTGCTCGCTTGAGAGCCGCATGCGGTCGACGACATTGTCGAGCAGGTGGGGGTCGCGGCACACGCTTTCAGGAAACCGCAACATGTCGCGCTCGCCGTCTTTTTCGTTGCCTGGAACTCGGATTATCAGCTCAGCGCCCGCGAACATGCTGGACACGGATAGCTGCATGGCATCGCCGACATAAACCGGTATCGAGATATCACCGCGTCGGGTGCTCAAGGAGTCGCCGAGCGCCAGCACGTAGGTCACACGCGCGATGATCGCCGCGACAGGATGGATATCCATGCCGGCTACCAGTGCGCACGCGTTCTCCGCACGCAGGCTCGGATCAACATTGTGCTCCTGCGCGGCCGCGAGATATCGGCGCACGGCGTGAAACAGGAATGTCCCCGATCCACAACCAGGATCAAGCACGCGTTGTTCTAACGGCTTATCGACGGCAGCCCGTGTCATCTTCGCGGCCAGCCAATCAGGCGTATAATATTCGCCGAGGCCGTGGCGCTGGGCTCGATCGATCAAAGCCTCATACAGCAGTTTAAGGACATCGATTTCGACATCGGACAGGCGGAACCGGGCGACGTGACGGGAGAGTTTGACGACTAGATCCCGCCCATCCTTGTCGTCGAGGATCCAGTCGAAGAAATCGCCTTCCACCGCGCCTAAGACGCCCATCGCAACAAAGCGGCGGCCCGACATAACCTCTATGGGATCGTTTACATCGAAACCAAGCACGCGCGAAGCAATCGCTTTAGCCACAATGACCAGATAAGTGTGCTGAAGCCACAGCGCGTCATCCTCAATGTCCTTGCCATAGACCAGTCTCAACAGTTGCTGCCACAGGCGCCGCTTAAGCGCGGTGGATGACTTGGAACCAAGCCTTGCCCATATCGCCGTCAAGTCCGAAAGAGCCCGCCGGAAGGCCGCGCTTTCCGGGCCAAGTTGTTCTCGGAGCGTGCCCGCGTCCGTGGGCAGCGCGGCGCGGATCGCCGCGGCGCTGTCCAGCCAGGCAACGAGCGCGCTGGTTTTGCCGGGACGGTCTGGCACCTTCGCAGCTCCACAAGCGCGCCGTCACGCCATTCGTAAGCGCGCCAGTCGAGCCCATCCGTAGCAATGCCGACAAAGCGGCTGCCCGTAGCGCGCTCCCGCTCCGGCAGGTATCGCGATAGCTGCGCCTCTGCATCCCGGAGTTCACGAGCGAGGTCCGACTTAACCTCGAAAGCGGTCCGCCCGAGAATGGCGTCGATGCGACCTTGAGCTTCCGGAACCCGCTGCTCAAAACGGACCAGAGTTCGATCGGCTCCCAGTTCGTTTACCAATAATTCCTGGATCGCAGCCTTTACCTTGTCGTGGCCGGGCTTGGTCGCGAGTTCGCCGACCAGTTCTGAGAGTCGTGTTTCGTCGAGGCGCATAGAAGCCGGATTTCATCCAATGAGCGGAACGAGCACGCAGACCGCAGGGAGCCGTTCCGGCTTTCGATTCGCGTGACATAGCAATAATTTAGAAACTTTGGAAGCGTCGATAAAAGTCGGAATTTTGGCGCTTCGCCTTCGGCGAATCATGGCTGACACGGCGGGAGCGAGCTGCGCGCATTTATTTGCAGCGTGCAATGGATTTCCGCATGACGATCGCATGGCGCATGTAGAATTCGGGTCGCGTGCTTGTGACCCGAATTCGGCAAAAAGTTCTCGATCAACGCGATTCTAGCTGTACACTAGGTCGGCAAGGTGAGAGCACCTGGGAAAGGCCGTTTGGAGAATTTGTTTGGGTCGCGTCGCCTCGTCGGGGTTTCGCAACTCGAAGAAAGAGTTGTTGCGACGCACAAGGCGCTTGTAAATATCAACGAAAATACAAGCGGCCGAACAATTGCCGTGCGAGGTGGCGAGGGTGCGGGCTCTTCGAAGCCATTCGATGGAATGAGAAAAATTTCGCGCAGCGTACCGGATGCAATGCAGCAGACGAAAAGAAGAACCCGAACGGAACAAGCGATCAAGCGAAAACGCGGATAATTGAGGAGTCGTTCAATGCCGTTCATCAAAGGCAAAAGTGGAAATCCGCGGGGGCGTCCGAAGGGCGCGCGCGGAAAGAAGACGCTGGCGCGCGAAGCGGCCATGCGGGCGGAAGCGGCCGTTGAGGCACAGGCGCTCGTCGACCGCATGCTTGGCACCCGTTGCCGGCGCGCGTTGCTGCGAACGCCGCGGGCGACGAAGTCGGCGCCGGCGGCACGGTTGCCCGAGGACATGGCGCCGCACGACACGCAGACGGCGGCGGCCGCAGTCGCGGCACTGCTCGGAGTCGACGCGGCGACCGTCATGGAAGCGATGGGACTCACCGGCAACGAAGCGGCCGATTGGTTCGACGATGCATTGTAAATCGTTGCAGAACGTTGTTGATGCGGCGGTCGCGGCGCAAGTTGGCCCATCGCACGGGGCGATCGGCGGACGTATCGCCGGGCCGCTGGTACCTTATTGTAAATTCCTGCAATTGTCTGTTAATCGCGCCGTTTCGCCGTCTCCCCGCGCCTCCCGCGCCCGACGGAGTGTGCGGGTCGGACCGCATTGTAAATTCCTGCAGATCCCTGTTAATCGCACAACAGGCTGAGTCTTTGTTTGCTCCACCCCACCCCGACGCCTTCGGCGCCGACCCTCCCCACAAGGGGGCCACAAAGGGGGAGGGTAACAAGTGGCGCGGCCGGTGCCCGATCTCAGCCGACTTCGGTCGAATGAATCCGCCGCACCGGCGCGGCGACCGTGTCGAGCTGGCCCTTCTGGCGCTTGATCATCATTTTGTTGAGCGCGCCCAGATAGGCCTTGGCCGAGGCGACGAGCGTATCGGGGTCGGCGCCGCGCGAAGTCACCGAGCGGCCGTTCTCGGAGAGCCGCACGGAAACCTCCGCCTGCGCGTCGGTGCCCTCGGTCACCGCGTGCACCTGATAAAGCTCGAGCGTCGCCTCGTGCGGCACCAAAGCCTTGATGGCGTTGAACGTCGCGTCGACCGGGCCGTTGCCCTCGGCCTCCTCGGTGAGGATCCGCCCCTCGATGTCGAGCTTCATGGTGGCGCGCTGCGGCCCGCGCGTGCCGGCGATCACCGAGAGCGAGACGAGCTTGATGCGATCCTGGGCGGTCGCGATCTCCTCGTCGACCAGCGCCTCGATGTCCTCGTCGTAGACGTGCTTCTTGCGGTCGGCGAGCGCCTTGAACCGCACGAAGGCATCTTCGAGCTGGTTGGAGGCCAAGTGATAACCCAGCTCCTCGAGCTTGTGCACGAAGGCGTGGCGGCCCGAGTGCTTGCCCATGACCAACGAGGTCTGTTTCACGCCGACGCTCTCGGGCGTCATGATTTCGTAGGTCTGGGTGTGCTTGAGCATGCCGTCCTGGTGAATGCCGGACTCGTGCGCGAACGCGTTCCGCCCGACGATCGCCTTGTTGTACTGCACCGGGAACGAGGTCACCGCCGACACGAGCTTCGAGGCGCGCGTGAGCATGGTCGCGTCGATGCCGGTGTCGTAAGGCAGGACGTCGTTGCGCACCCGCATCGCCATCACGACCTCTTCGAGCGAACAATTGCCGGCGCGCTCGCCGATGCCGTTGACCGCGCATTCGATCTGCCGCGCGCCCGCGCGCAGGCCGGCGAGCGAGTTCGCCACCGCCATGCCGAGGTCGTTATGGCAGTGGACCGAGAACACCGCCTTGTCGGAGTTGGGCACGCGCTCCATCACCATGCGGAACATGTCGTAATATTCGTCGGGCGTGGAATAGCCGACCGTATCCGGCATGTTGATGGTGGTGGCGCCCGCCTTGATCGCGGATTCCACGCAACGGCACAGAAAATCGGGCTCGGTGCGGGTCGCATCCTCGGGCGACCATTCGACGTCCTCGACATGATTGCGCGCCCGCGTGACCTGGGCGACCACGAGCTCATGGACCTGCTCGGGCGTCATCTGCAGCTTCCACTTCATGTGCACCGGCGAAGTGGAGAGGAAGGTGTGGATGCGGCCCCGCCGCGCCGGCCTGATCGCTTCGGCGGCGCGGTCGATGTCCTTGAAGCCGGCGCGCGAGAGGCCGCACACGACGGCCTTCTTGGTGCGCTTGGCGATCTCGTGCACGGCGGCGAAGTCGCCATCGGAGGCGATCGGGAAGCCTGCCTCGATGATGTCCACGCCCATCTCGTCGAGCAGCTCGGCAACCTCGAGCTTCTCCTCGTGGGTCATGGTTGCGCCTGGGGATTGCTCGCCGTCGCGCAACGTAGTGTCGAAAATATAGACGCGGTCCTTGTCGGAGCCTTGCGTGCTCATGGCCTGTTCCTTTTGGTGCGCTGCGCCCGTCGCGGGCGCTCGTGGGGTCGATCCGGCTTGAACCCCCTGAGTGCCCAGGCGCGCGCGCCCAGCCGGCCCTCAGGGGACGATAAGGAGCAGGAGACCGCCGAGAATGAGGGCAGCGCCGGGCCTGGCCGTAACGGCCGCCCGTCCGATCGCTGCATCGAAGCGCATCGACATGCGCGTTGCCCTCGTCATCGGCCAGGGTCGCGGAGAACGGTAAATGCCGCGTTAACCCGGGCCGGCCGGGAGGTTGTAACCGAAGATCTGTGCTCGCCGCAAGGGGCCCGTGTCGTAGCCCGCATGAGCCCCCGGGCACTTTGTCCCGCGGGCGACATGCGGGGCTCCCGGATTTCGCGGCTGCGCCGCTCATCCGGGCTACTCGTTCATCAGCGCCTTCTTCGCCTTCATCAATTCGCGCAGCGCCTGACCCTCCACCTTGGGATAGCTCAGATCGAGGGATTCGAGCGTGTGCACCAGCGCCCGCGCCACCACGAGCCGCGCGTACCATTTGCTGTCCGCCGGCACCACGTACCAGGGCGCCTGCGGGGTCGCGGTGTGGCGGATCATATGTTCGTAGGCTTCCATGTAGCGGTCCCAGTACTGCCGCTCTTTGACATCGTCCATGGAAAACTTCCAGCGCTTACCCGGCTCCTCGATGCGGGCAAGGAAGCGGCGGCGCTGCTCTTCCTTGGAAATGCGCAGGTGGAATTTGACGATGAGAATGCCGTTGCGGACCAGATAGGTCTCATAATTGCGAATGTCCTCGAACCGCCTCTTCCAGGTGTGTCTGGACACGAGCACGGGCGGCAGGCTCTGTTGCGCGAGCACCTCGGGGTGCACGCGCACGACCAGCACTTCCTCGTAATAGGAGCGGTTGAAAATGCCGATGTGGCCGCGGCGCGGCACCTGCGTCATCGAGCGCCACATGAAATCGTGCGCCAATTCCTCCTGGCTCGGCTGTTTAAACGCGTGCACGTCGCAGCCCTGCGGATTGATGCCGGACATGACGTGGGCGATCGCGCTGTCCTTGCCGCCCGCGTCCATGGCCTGGAAGATCACCAGCAGCGCCCAGCGGTGCTCGGCGTAGAGCAGCTCCTGCAATTCGGCGAGGCGCTTGATGTCTTTCGCCAGGAGGTCCTTGGCCTCGTCCTTGTCGATGACGAGGCCGCCGGTGTCGGCCGGGTCGATATCGGCGAGGCGGAACCCTTTCGCGCGCTCGATGCGGTATTGCTTGATGTCCTTCGGAACTTTCATGGTGCGCCCGCTCTCTCGGTCGTCATCGTCCGCGCAAGCGGACGATCCAGTAAACACCGGCCCTTCGAATATAACTGAGGCCGGTGTTTACTGGATGCCCGCTTTCGCGGGCATGACGAGGTAGAGGCGAGGGCCGGGCCATGACAGATCACTTCCACATCTCCAGCAAATAGTCGTGGATGAACTCGGGCATCATCTCATCGAGGTCGGCAGGGCCGCGCACGATGCGCACGTCGGCCAGTTCGGGATGTGCCTCGGTAGCTATGTGGGCAAGGATGCGCGCGCGCAGTTCTTCGGCCGTAAACGGCGAGCGCACCGGCTTGAGCATGGCGAGCCGCGGCCCGGCGAGCACCGCGTGCCAGCTCGGATCGAGCGACACGTCGGCGAGGGTGAGTCCCGTCTCCTCGGTCAATTCGCGCAGCACGCTGCCGTCGAGGTCGACGTCGTCGCCGACGATGTCTTTCGGGTCGGGCGTGCCGGAAGGAAAATAGATGCGGCCGGCATTGAGCGTGTGCGACGACATCACGCCCAGCACGAAGGCGCCGTCGGAAGCGCGCAGCGCCGCCTGGCCGAAGCAGTTGCGCACCGAGGCATCGGGCCAGCCCCAATCGCGCCAGGCGATGAAGCTCGCGAAGTCGGTCTCGAAATAAGTGCCGCGCAGCAGGCCGTCGTCGATGGCGAACTCGCGCAGCATGAGGACGCGGCCGTTGAAGGCGCGCGGCCGCTCGCGCATGAGGCGGGCAAAATGGGCGTCGATCTCGGCACGCCGCTCTTGCGCAAACGGCCACGGCCGCGGCGCGAACCGCAGTTCGGCGCGCGCCAAGCGGACGACCGGAAACGGCATGGCAAGGCCATGCCGGCCGCGCGCGGCAAGGTCAAGCCGCGATCACGCCTCGATGGTGCCTTCACTCATCACCACTGCCTCTCCGGCGATCGCGCCGGCGGTGAGCTTGCCGCCGTTAATGGTCGTGGACAGGGAAATCAGGCTCGGCCTGCCCATCTCGTAGCCCTGCTCGATGACGAACTCATGGGTGCCTTCGGCCATGCGGGTGAAATGGGCGAGCACCCCCGCGAAGGCCGCGACTGCGGAGCCGGTCGCCGGGTCCTCGGGGATGCCCGCGCGGGGCGCGAACATGCGTGCATGAAAGGCGTGGCCCGGGTCGGCCGTCTCGCGGCAGAACAGGAAGGCACCGGTGGTGCCGAACGCCGCGTCAGACTGGGCATTCGGGCGGCTGCGGCGCATCGCGTCGAGGCCTGCGAGCGGTACAAAGGTGAACTCGTTGCCGGCCGACCAGCGCGCCGGCGTGAAGCTCTCGAAGCCGATGTCGCTTTCGGCGAGGCTCAGAGCGGCGGCGATCACCGCGGGCGAGGCAGCGTCACCCGTCGGTTCCGGCAATCGCGCGAGTTCGAAACGGGCGCGACCCGTGTCCGCATCGATCGCCTCGACCGTGCAGCGTACCGGCCCGATGCCCTCTTCGACGACGATCTCGCGTCGGCCGGCGCCGCCGTCGATGCGGTTGAGCAGCACCGCGCTGCCGACCGTCGGATGGCCGGCGAAAGGAAGCTCGCGGGCCGGCGTGAAAATGCGCAGCTTGGCGCGATGCGCCTTGTCCGCCGGCGGCAATACGAACACGGTTTCCGAGAGATTGAACTCGCGCGCGACCGCCTGCATGGCCTCGCCGTCGAGCCCGTCGGGATCGAGCACGACCGCGAGCGGATTGCCGGCGAAGCGGCGGCGGGCGAACACGTCGAGAGTAAAGAATCTTCGGCGCATGGTTTTGTTTCCTTTCAACTTAGATCGGCTCGGGACGAAATATTTGCGACGGCGCAATCAGCTCCTCCTGCGCCTCGATCAGCAGCAGCTCGCGCGTGCCGCCCCGCGCGGTGCGCCGCACCAGGCCGAAGATGGAAGAGACCGTCCGCGCGAGCGCCTCTGCAAGGTCACCGGTGCGCAAATAATGAAAGAAGAACAGCGCCGCAGCCGCGTCGCCAGCGCCGTTCACCGTGACCGGCAGCAGCGGCGTGCGCAGCAGATAGCGGCCGCGCGCGTCGCAGGCGATGACGTCGACTGCCTCCGCCGGCGTCTCCGCGGTGTGGAGCGAGGTCACGAGCACGGCGGCTGGACCTCGCTTGCGCAAGTTTTCCGCCGCGGCCAGGGCCGATGCGCGCGTTGCGCTCCCCTGCCCGCTCAGGCGGTCGAGTTCGAACTGATTGGGCGTGATCACGTCGGCGGCGGGCAGCGCGCGCTCGCGCAGAAATTCGGCGATGCCGGCGCGCACGTATTCGCCGGGACCTGCGTCACCGATCACCGGATCGCAGCAGTAGCGCGCCTGCGGGTTGGCAGCCTTGGTCAGCGCCACCGCGTCGAGGATGGCGGCGCCGACGTCGGCGGCGCCGAGATAGCCCGAGAGCACGCCGTCGCAGCGGGAGAGCGCGCCGCGCTCGGCGATGCCGTGCACCACCTCATCGACGTGCGCCGCCTCGAACACCCTGCCGCGGAAGGCGCCGTAGCCCGGATGATTGGAAAACTGCACCGTATGCACCGGCCACACTTCGCAGCCGAGGCGCTGCAGCGCGAACACCGCGGCCGAATTGCCCACATGGCCGTAGGCGACATGCGACTGGACGGAGAGGAGATTCATGCCGGCTTCCATCGCCGTCATTCCGGGGCGCGCGGAAGGCGCGAGCCCGGAATCCATGAACACGGATCAAGCCAGTTCTGCGGGACCTGTGTTCATGGGTTCCGGGCTCGCCGCTTCGCGGCGCCCCGGAATGACGGCCGCGAGGATGATTACCGGCTCGCTACCGCGTCTACAAATCAATTGCGATGAAGCGGGTTATCACGGAAATTGACCGCATGACCGCCATCGCGTTCGCGAATGTGAGCAGGACCTACGAAGACGGGCGCGTGCGCGCGCTCGACGGCGTCACGCTCGGCGTCGCGGAACGCGAGTTCCTCGCGGTGGTCGGGCCGTCCGGCTCGGGCAAGACGACCTTGCTGCAGCTCATCAACCGCCTCGCCGAACCGACGAGCGGCACGGTTGAGGTCGACGGCGCGGACGTGCGCGCGGCCGACCCGATCGCGTTGCGCCGGCGTATCGGCTACGTGTTTCAGGAAGTCGGCCTGTTCCCGCACATGACGGTCGCGGAGAACATTGGGGTGACGCCGCGCCTGCTTGGCTGGGAGGCGCGACGCCGCGCGGCGCGGGTCGACGAACTCCTCGATCTCGTGCGTCTCGCGCGCGAGCAGCGCGAGCGCTACCCGCATCAGCTTTCCGGCGGCGAGCGCCAGCGCGTCGGCGTCGCCCGCGCGCTCGCGGCTGAGCCGCGCATCGTGCTGATGGACGAGCCGTTCGGCGCGCTCGACCCGATCAACCGTGACGCCATCGGCCGCGACTACCGGCGCCTGCACGATGACCTCGGGTTGACCACGGTGATGATCACCCACGACATGCTGGAGGCGATGCTGCTCGCCGACCGCGTCGCCGTGATGCAGAAGGGGCGGATCCTCGCCGAAGGCTCGCCGCATGCGCTCATGAGCGGCGCGCACGGCGATTACGTCGACGAACTGATGGCGACGCCGCGCCGGCAGGCCGAACAGCTCGCCGCGCTCATGGGCCGGGGACCGCGCCCGTGAACGGCAGTTTCGCCGGCCCCATCGCCGACGCGCTGCGGCTCCTGCCCGGCTATCTCGGCAGTCACGTGCTGGTGAGCGTCACGGCGCTGGCGCTCGGGCTTGCGGTGAGCCTGCCGCTTGCAATTCTTTCCGCGCACCGGCCGGCGCTACGCGGCGTGCTGCTTGCGCTCGCAAGCCTGGTGCAGACGGTGCCGGGGCTTGCTTTGCTCGCGTTGTTTTATCCGCTGCTGCTCGGCGTCGCCGCACTGACCGCGCGCTATTTCGATGTCAAATTTTCCGCCCTCGGCTTTCTGCCCTCGGTGCTCGCGCTCGCGCTCTACAGCATGCTGCCAGTGCTGCGGAACACGGTCACGGGCCTCATCGGCATAGACCCGGCGGTGAAACGCGCCGCGCTCGGCGTCGGCATGACGCCGCGGCAATCGCTCACGATGGTCGAGCTGCCGCTCGCCTTGCCGGTGATCATGGCCGGCATCCGGACCTCGGCGGTGTGGGTAATTGGGACGGCAACGCTCTCGACTCCGATCGGCCAGGCGAGCCTCGGCAACTATATCTTCACCGGGCTGCAGACGCAGAACTGGGTATTCGTGCTGTTTGGCTGCGCGGCCGCCGCGGCGCTCGCGCTCGCGGTCGATCAGCTGCTCGCGCTAATGGAAAGCGGCGTGCGCACGCGGGCGCGCACCCGCACCGCGCTCGGCGCGCTCGGACTGTTGCTGATAATCGCCGGCGCGCTCGCGCCCACGTTCGCGCGCCCGCACGCAAGCTACGTGGTCGGCGCGAAGACCTTCACCGAGCAATACATCCTCGCCGCGCTCATCGAACAAAGACTTGCGGCGGCCGGGCTGTCGGCGACGCGGCGCGAGGGGCTCGGCTCGAATGTGATATTCGATGCGCTCAAGGCCGGCGACATCGACGTCTACGTGGACTACTCGGGCACGATCTGGGCGAATCAGCTGCACCGCGAGGACACGCGCCCGCGCGAGGAAGTGCTCGCCGACGTAAAGACCTGGCTCGCAGATCACGGCGGCGTCGCCATGCTCGGCGCGCTCGGTTTCGAGAACGCCTACGCGCTCGCCATGACGCGCACCCGCGCGCAGGCGCTCGGCGTCCGCTCGATCGCCGACCTTGCCGCGCGCGCGCCGACGCTGACGATTGCCGGTGACTACGAGTTCTTCGCCCGGCCGGAGTGGGCGGCGATCAGGCGCGCCTATGGGCTGACGTTCGCGGGCGAGCGGCAGATGCAGCCGGAGTTCATGTATCCGGCAGTCGCGGCGGGCGAGGTCGACGTGATCTCCGCCTACACGAGCGACGGGCGTATCGCGCAGCATGACCTCGTCGTCCTCGTCGACCCCAAGCACGCGATCCCCCCCTACGACGCGATTCTGCTGGTGGCGCCCAAGCGCGCCGGCGACCGCGCGCTCGACGATGCGCTCACCCGGCTGATCGGCGCGATCGACGTGAACCTGATGCGCGAAGCGAACCTGCGCGCCACCGGCGCCGGCGCCTCGCCGGCGGAAGTCGCGCGGTGGCTGTGGGGGGAGATGGAGAAGAACAACCCCGTCATTCCGGGGCCCGAGCGAAGCGAGGGAGCCCGGAAACCATGAACACGGAGCGCGGGGGGCGCCCGTTTTGCACCGGCAGTGTTCATGGATTCCGGGCTCGCGCCTTTGGCGCGCCCCGGAATGACACCGCGAGGAATCAATTCCTGCTGCGATCCACCAGCGCGCGCTCCTTGATCCACGGCATCATGCCGCGCAGCTTCTCGCCGATCTGCTCGGCCGGATGCGCGGCCATCTTGGCGCGCATCGCCTTGAACGAGGTCTGGTTGACGCGGTTCTCCAGCATCCAGTCCTTGGCGAATTTGCCCGACTGAATGTCGCCGAGGACGCGGCGCATCTCGGCGCGGGTCTCGTCGGTGATGATGCGCGGCCCGCTCACGTATTCGCCGTATTCCGCCGTGTTGGAGACGGAGTAATTCATGTTGGCGATGCCGCCCTCGTAGATCAGATCGACGATGAGCTTCATCTCGTGCACGCATTCGAAATAGGCCATCTCGGCGGAATAGCCGGCCTCGACCAGGGTCTCGTAGCCGGCCTTCATCAGCTCGACCACGCCGCCGCACAGCACGGTCTGCTCGCCGAACAGGTCGGTCTCGCATTCCTCGCGGAAGTTGGTCTCGATGATGCCGGCGCGCCCGCCGCCGATCGCCGCCCCATAGGAGAGGCAGAGGTCGTGGGCGTTGCCCGACACGTCGCGATGGATCGCCATGAGCACCGGCACGCCGGCGCCGCGCTGATATTCCGAGCGCACGGTGTGGCCCGGCCCCTTGGGCGCGATCATCATCACGTCGAGATCGGCGCGCGGCTCGATCAAGTTGAAGTGCACGTTGAGCCCGTGCGCGAACATCAGTGCCGCGCCCTTCTTCATGTTGCCGGCGAGCTGATCCTGATAAATGCCGGCCTGCAGCTCGTCGGGCGTGAGCATCATCATCACGTCGGCCCATTTGGCGGCTTCGGCGACTTCCATCACCGGCAGCTTCTCGCCCTGCGCCTTCTTCACGCCGGCGGAGTTCTTGCGCAGCGCCACCGCCACTTCCTTGACGCCGGAATCGCGCAGATTGAGCGCGTGGGCGTGGCCCTGGCTGCCGTAGCCGATGATGCAGACCTTCTTGCCCTTGATCAGATTCAGGTCGGCGTCGCGATCGTAGTAAACACGCATGTCCCTCGTCCCTCACTCGTTGCCCTCAGATGCCTCGATCCGATCGGTCGGAATGGGCCCTCACGCCGCTTTTGCCACGTAACGCTTCACCTTGAGCTGTTTTGCTCGCTTGCGAGCTTCGGCCAATGCATACGCCGCCTGCATCCGCAGGAGAAGGTCGGCACTGACGCCGAATGCCTTTTCAAACCGCACGGCCATGTCCGCGGACATTGCCGCACGCCCGTTGAGTACGGCGCTCAATGCCTGTCGCCCGATTCGGAGAGCACGAGCGGCCTGCGTGACGCTAAGTCCGAGCGGTTCGATCAGTTCGTCGGCAAGGAACATGCCGGGATGCGCAGGGTTCTTCATCTCCATGTCAGCACCTCAGTGATAGTCCACGAAATCGACGTCGTAGGCGTCACCTCTTTCGAATCGGAATATGACGCGCCAGTTACCCGAGATCGTTATGCTCCACATTCCACTCAGGTCACCTTTGAGGCGATGCAGCTTAAGCCCCGGCAAAGGAGCAGTCTGTTCGGGATTGGCGGCAACGTTCAAAAACGACAACACGTTGATTAGTTTGCGCGCCAGCTGCGTCGGCACTCCACGCGCATCACCCGCCTCGAACAGCCGCCGCAACCCCTTATGGCGGAAGCTCCGGATGATGAGCGAACGTAGCCTGTCGCGCGACAGGCGTCAAATGTGTACCCTCCTCATCGCTTCCTAACACGCACGGTTCAGGTCCGTTCGTCCGCGGGCTTTATGCGCAGCCCGCTTGCTTGCATGTTTATCGGCCACTCGGTCAGGGACTGCGGCGATCGGCCTTCCGGCGCAGGATGTCATCCAAGGTGATTTCGCCGCGCGAGTAAGCGTCGTCGATGATCTCAGCTCCGACATCTGGACCCCAATCGACCAATTCCGGCGTGTTGTCCGGCCCCAGTCGATCCATCTCCGCCAGTAAATCTTCCAACCGATACTGTTTTATCGGGACCAATGGTTTGAGGCGGAGTTCGCGCCCCTCGATTTCAATCTCGAACTGATCGCCCGGCTCGAGTCCGGCGGCTTCAACAACAGCTTTGGGAAGGCGCAGGCCGACACCCTTACCCCATTTGGACAGCTTAACCTTCATGTCCTTCTCCGCTGGGCGTACATTGCCCATCGCCGCTGGTGTGTCTAGCTACGCTGCTTTCGCCACGTAGCGCTTCACTTTGATGCCTTTCGACCGTTTGCGCACCTGAGCCGCATCGTAAGCAGCTTGAATGCGCAACAGATGGTCCACCGTCGGACCGAACGCCTTCTCAACGCGCAAGGCGAGGTCAGGCGACAGAGCCGCTCTGCCATTGATCACCGCCGACAAAGTAGCGCGGCGAACGCCGAGAATTTCCGCCGCCTTGGCAATACTCAAATCGAGCGGTTCAATGATGCCCCAATAGATGACTTCGCCGGGATGAGAGGGGTTTTTCATTAACATGGCGTCAGCCCCTCAGTGATAGTCCTCGATATCGACATCCTCGATCCCTCCAGCGCGTATCTTGAACGTAAGCCTTTGGTTCCGTGTCAGGCTCATGCTCCAGGTGCCCCTACGGTCGCCTTTAAGAGGATGCAAGCGCCATCCGGAAAACCGCTCCACATCGCTTAACCTTTCGGCCTCTTGGATAGCGATGAGCATCGCGCGGAGCTTCTCCGCATATTGCGCCGGCACGCCGCGAGCATCGCCCTCTCGATAGAAGCGTTCGATGCCCTTATGCCGAAAGGTAGCAATGCGCATCACGCAGCGTACGGCATGACCGTACGGATGTCAAAGCCGGATCACATCGCCTCGGGGCCGCGGCTGATGGAGACGACGCCGCTGCGCGCCACCTCGACGAGCCCGAGCGGGAGCATCAGCTCGACGAACTGGTCGATCTTGTCTGAGCGGCCGGTCATCTCGAACACGAAGCTCTCGGTGGTGGCGTCGATCACGCGGGCGCGGAACGCTTCGGCAAGCCGCAGCGCCTCGACGCGCTTGTCGCCGCCGCCGCGCACCTTGATCATGGCAAGCTCGCGCTCGATCGAACGGCCGATGACCGTGAGGTCGACGACCTTGTGCACCGGGACGAGCCGCTCGAGCTGATGCTTGATCTGCTCGATCACCATCGGCGTGCCGGTGGTCGCGATGGTGATGCGCGAGAGGTGCTTCTCGTGCTCGGTCTCGGAAACGGTGAGAGAGTCGATGTTGTAGCCGCGCCCGGAAAACAGGCCGATGACGCGCGCCAGCACCCCGGGCTCGTTGTCGACGATCACCGCGAGCGTGTGATGCACGATCGGCTCGACCACGGTCGCGGCCGGGTAGTGGGTCTGCGGCTGGGCGTTCATCGCAAAGACTCCGGATCGATCTGATGATCCGTCATCCTGAGGAGCGCCCGAAGGGCGCGTCTCGAAGGATGGCAGCAAGCTCCGTGCTTGTTTCCATCCTTCGAGACGGTCGCGCGCAAGCGCGCGCGACCTCCTCAGGATGACGGTTGCGTTAAACCATCACTTTGCCTTCCTCGGTGATCGCGTCCTCGGGTGCGAGGGTGCTGTCGCCGAGCAGCATTTCGTTGTGGGCGCGGCCGGACGGAATCATCGGGAAGCAGTTCTCCGCCGGATCGACCACGCAGTCGAAGATCACCGGCTTGTCGACGTCGATCATCTCGCGGATAGCGTGGTCGAGGTCGCCCGGCTTTTCGCAGCGAATGCCGACGCCGTGATAAGCCTCGGCGAGCTTGACGAAGTCGGGCAGCGCCGCGGTGTAGCTCTCGGAATAGCGTCCGCCGTGCAGCAGCTCCTGCCACTGGCGCACCATCCCCATGTACTGATTGTTGAGGATGAAGATCTTGATCGGCAGCCGGTACTGCGCCGCCGTCGACATTTCCTGCATGGTCATCAGCACCGAAGCCTCGCCGGCGATGTCGATGACGAGCGAGTTCGGGTGTGCCACCTGCACGCCGACCGACGCCGGCAGGCCGTAGCCCATGGTGCCGAGGCCGCCCGACGTCATCCAGCGGTTCGGCTCCTCGAACTTGAAGAACTGCGCCGCCCACATCTGGTGCTGGCCGACTTCGGTGGTGATGTAGACATCGCGTCCGCGGGTTAGCGCGTAGAGCCGCTCGATCGCATATTGCGGCTTGATGATCTCGTTCGAGCCGCGATAAGCGAGACTCTTGCGCGCGCGCCACTTGCCGATCTCCTTCCACCAGGCGGCGAGCGCGGTCTTGTCTGCTTCGAGCGAGGAGGAGCGCCACAACCGCACCATGTCCTCGAGCACGTGGGCGCAGTCGCCGATGATCGGGATGTCGGCCTTGACGTTCTTGTTGATCGACGATGGATCGATATCGACATGGATGCGCTTCGACCCGGGCGAGAAGGCGTCGAGCCGTCCGGTGATGCGGTCGTCGAAGCGCGCGCCCATGCACAGCATGACGTCGCAATCATGCATCGCGAGGTTGGCTTCGTAGGTGCCGTGCATGCCGAGCATGCCGAGCCACTGCGGATCGGCGGCCGGGAACGCGCCGAGCCCCATCAGCGTCGAGGTGATGGGAAAGCCGGTGAGCTTGACGAACTCGCGCAGCAGATGGCTCGCCTCCCGGCCGGAGTTGACGACGCCGCCGCCGGAGTAGATGACCGGGCGCTTCGCCTGCGCGAGCAAAGCGAGCGCCGCGCGGATCTTGTCGAGATCGCCCTTGAGCTTGGGCTGGTAGGTCTTGTGCTGGACGTTTTTCGGACCGGAGTACATGCCCTTGGCAAACTGCACGTCCTTCGGAATGTCGACCACCACGGGCCCGGGCCGCCCGGCCGCCGCGACGTAGAATGCCTCATGCAGCACGCGCGGCAGGTCGGCGACGTTGCGCACGAGATAATTGTGCTTGGTGCACGGCCGGGTGATGCCGACGGTGTCGCATTCCTGGAACGCATCGTTGCCGATCAGGTGCGTCGGCACCTGGCCGGTGATGCACACGACTGGGATCGAGTCCATGAGGGCGTCGGTGAGACCCGTGACGGCGTTGGTCGCGCCGGGGCCGGAAGTCACCAGCACGCAGCCGACCTTGCCGGTCGAGCGCGCGTAGCCTTCGGCGGCGTGCACCGCGCCCTGCTCGTGCCGCACCAGGATGTGCTTGAGCTTCTCCTGATGGAACATCGCGTCGTAGATCGGCAGCACCGCGCCGCCCGGGTAGCCGAAAATGTGCTGCACGCCCTGATCGACGAGAGCCTGGATCACCATCTCGGCGCCGCTCATCTCCTGTGCCATGGCACTCTCCGCTCGTTCAAACTCGGGGACTTCTGAGAATCAAAAAGGGGCTCCAAGAGCCCCTTTCACGCGCACCGCCTCGGATCCTGGGTGGCCTAGCCACCCTCGGCGGTGCGCCTTCCTACGATAAGGACAACAAGGTTGCGCACGGGTGCGCCTTTCGCTGGTTTGGCGGACTTATAAAGAGGCGCCCGTCACGGAGTCAAGCGACAACCGGCTTTAACGCTTCGGTAATCGTCGCGGCAGCGGCGCCCGGCGCGACCCAAAGAAAATCCGGCAACTGGTGGCGAAACCACGTGAATTGCCGCTTGGTGTACCGCCAAGTATCGCGCTTTCCACCCTCGACCGCCTCGGCCATCGGTATTTCGCCGGCGAGCGCCCGGCGCAGCCAGGGCACCCCGTGCGCCTTGAGCGCCGGCTGGAGCGGATCGAGCCCACGCGCATCGAGCGCGCGTACCTCATCGAGTGCGCCCGCCGACATCATGGCGTCGAGCCGCGCACCGATGCGCGCCTTGAGTTCGGTCCGATCCGGCGCAAGGAAAATTTTGATCGCGCGGGCGGGATCGAGCAGCGGCGCCGTGCCGTCGCGATGCCACGCCGAGAGCGGCCGGTCGGTCGCTTCGATCACTTCAAGCGCGCGCACGATGCGCACACCGTCGCCGATTTTAAGTGCCGCGGCGCCCACGGGATCCCGGCGGGCAAGCTCGGCATGCAGCGCGGCGGCGCCCTCGGCGGCGAGCCGCGCCCGCACTGCCGCGCGCACCGGCAATGGGATCGGCGGCACCGCGGCCAGCCCGCGCGTGAGTGCTTTGACATAAAGCCCGGTGCCGCCGACGAGGATCGGCAGCTCTCCGCGCGCAGTCGCCTCGGCGAGAACGCGCGCCACATCGTTGATCCAGTGACCGACCGAATAGGTTTCGGCGGCATCCACATGGCCGTAGAGCCGATGCGGTACGCGTGCTTCCTCGGCCGGCGTGGGGCGCGCCGTGATGATGCGCAGGTCGCGGTAGACCTGCATGGAATCGGCGTTGATGATCACGCCGCCGTGGCGCTCGGCGAGCGCCAGCGCGAGCGCCGACTTGCCGCTCGCGGTCGGCCCTGCGATAAGCAGCGCCCTTTCGCCGCGCGCCGGCGCGGGCCGATTCAACATGTCGCTGTTGCCATGACCCACGTGGCGACCCTGATCTCAAATCCCGACGCAGCCGCGCTCGATCAAGCCGCGCTGACACGTGCACGCGACATCCTGCCGGCATCGGCCGAACCGCGCTGGCTCGCCGAGCGGATCGCGGCGGATATTCCCTTTAACGTCGCTGGCGAAAACGACAACCGCGTGCGCGGCTGGGCCGAGCGCCTGCGCGAAGCGGTCGGCGATCGTCCGATCGACGTGGTCGTGCAACCTGAGGCGAACCGGCGCAAGCGTCTGCTCATCGCCGACATGGATTCCACCATGATCGGCCAGGAGTGCGTCGATGAACTCGCCGATAAGGTCGGGCTCAAGACCCGCGTCGCCGCCATCACCGAGCGCGCCATGCGCGGCGAGATGGCGTTTGCGCCGGCGCTGCGGGAGCGGGTGGCGTTGCTCGAGGGGCTGCCGGTCGCAACGATCGCCGAGGTGATCAGCGCGCGCATCAAGCTCACGGCCGGTGGGCGAACCCTGGTCGCGACCATGCGCGCGAACGGCGCCTACACCTGCCTGATCTCGGGAGGTTTTACTTTGTTTGCCGAGCGCATTGCCGCGATGCTCGGATTCGACGAGAGCCGCGCGAACAAGCTCGTGCTGGCGGACGGCCGGCTCGCCGGAAAAGTGGAGGAACCGATCCTCGGCCGCGAAGCCAAGCTCGCAGCGCTGAAAGATCTCACCGCACGCCTCGGCCTAAGCCCCGACGCGACGCTCGCGGTCGGCGATGGCGCCAACGATCTCGCCATGCTGATCGCCGCCGGGCTCGGCGTCGCCTATCACGCGAAGCCGCTGGTCGCCGCGCAAGCGCATGCGCGTATCGACCACGGCGATCTCACGGCGCTGCTCTATCTGCAGGGCTACCGGCGCGAGGAGTTCGTACCCGTGTAGCGTCATGGCCGGGCTTGGCCCGGCCATCCACGACTTTAAGTCTGTTTGTGTTCAAGACGTGGATGCCCGGCACAAGAGCCTGCCCCGCACTTGATGCGGGGCCGGGCATGACGAATGAGAGTGTGCGGCTGCTGATACTATTGCAACGGCACGGTGACCCAGCGGGTGTCGCCGTCCGCCGAGGCGACCAGGAACAGCACGCTGCGGCGGCCGTCCTTCTTGGCCTGGTCGATGCGCTTCTGCAGGTCGGCCGCGTCGCTGACCGCCTCCTGCGACACTTCGACGATCACGTCGCCGGCGGCGAGCCGGCGCTCGGCGGCCGCCGAGCCGCCCTCAACGCCGGTGATGACGACGCCCTTGACCGTGTCCTTGATCTTGAAGCGCTTGCGCAGATCGTCGGAGATATTGGCGAGGTCGAGCCCGAGCACGCGCTTGACCGCGGACTTCTCCTCCGCCGGCGGCTGATCCTTCGTGAGCGCTGCCTGCTTCTCGCCTTCCTCGAGGCGGCCCACCTTGATGGTGTGCGTCTCTTCCTTGCCCTTGCGGACGATCACGACCTCGACGTCCTTGCCGACCGGCGTGTCGGCGACGACGCGAGGCAGGTCGCGCATTTCCTTGATGTCGTGCCCATCGAATTTGACGATGACGTCCCCGGGTTCGATGCCGCCGGGCTTCGCGGGACCTTTTTCATCGATGCCGGCAACGAGTGCGCCGTGCGCCTGCTTCATGCCCAGGCTCTCGGCAATCTCGTCATTGACCTGCTGGATGCGCACGCCGAGCCAGCCTCGCCGCGTCTCGCGGTATTCGCGCAACTGCTCGATCACCGGGAGCGCGGTCTTTGAAGGCACCGCGAAACCGATGCCGATCGAGCCGCCCGAGGGCGAGATGATTGCCGTATTGATGCCGATGACTTCGCCGTTCAGGTTGAACAGCGGACCGCCGGAGTTGCCGCGATTGATGGCGGCGTCGGTCTGAATGTAGTTGTCGTAAGGCCCTGAATTGAGTTCGCGGTTGCGCCCGGACACGATGCCGGCGGTGACGCTGCCGCCGAAGCTGAACGGGTTGCCGATCGCGACCACCCACTCGCCCAGGCGCAGCTTGTCGGAATCGCCGAACTTCACCGCCTTGAGCGGCTTCTCAGGTTTCACCCGCAACAGCGCAAGGTCGGTCTTCTGATCCTTGCCGATCAGTTCGGCCTTGAGCTTCGTGCCATCGTTGAGAATGACGTTGATTTCGTCGGCTTCCGAGATCACGTGATTGTTCGTCACCACGATGCCCTGCGGATCGATGATGAAACCGGAGCCGAGCGAGTTGACGCGCCGGGGTGACCGCTCACGGTTCTGATCGCCGCGCCGGTTGCGGTTGAACTCCTCGAACAGCTCTTCGAACGGGGAGCCCGGCGGAAGCTGCAGGCTCGGTCCGCCCTTGGCATCGACCGTCTGCGAGGTGGATATATTGACGACCGCGTCGATGACCTGCTCGGCGACGTCGGCGATCGAGTCCGGTCCGCGCGCCGCGGCGGGCTCCGCGAGGGTCGCAGAGAGGAGCACGGCGGTCGCAACCGCGATGATGGCGGGGCGGCAAAGGCGTGCAACCTGCGTGGAAAAGCCGGCCATGGCGTCAAATCTCCCGAGGCGACTCGTTGGCGACACTGCTCCCCGCCCCGCATGAAGGCAAGGCCAAGGGGGCAAGTGCGATGGAACACAAATCCGGCGGAACGGCGACCAAGGCTAGTGCCCCGATTCCGAAGTTCGCGTCATTTTGCGGCACGCAGCTGGTGTTCCGATTCCGAAGTTCGCCCAACCTCGCGGCACGTCCGATGCGAACTTCGGAATCGAAGAACACCAGCAAACGCTATGATTCTAGTGCCGCTTCGAACCCGAAGCTCGCAACGCACTTCCCTCAACTCCGGGCGAGCTCCGGGTTCGCGGCACTAGTGCGAACTTCGGAATCGAAGGGCACTAGCAACTTATTGATTTAGTGTGGCTTTGGTTCAGAGGGCCGCATCTCGGACTCGCTGCTAGAATGATGCGGACTTCTGAACCGCCACACTAGGGGCATGTATGTTGCCATGCGGCGGCTGGGTAGTGTCATCCGCGCACGAACCAGATGAGCAGCACGCCGGCCACCGCCGAGGCGAGGCCCACGAGCCGCAACGAACCCTCGGGCGTCGCGAGCACGCTTTCCATCGCCCGCTTTGCCGCGCCCGGAAAAGCCGCAAACACCAGACCCTCGATGGTAAACAGGAGGCCGAGCGCCACCAGAAACTCCGACATCGCGCCCCCCCAAAGCCGCGACGACTATTTGGTATTGGTATTGTTACTAGCGTTGGTGTTGGGGCTGGGGGCGCCGTTCGTATTCGCGCTGCTGTTGCGGTTACCCTCCTCGCGCGGCTTCCCGCTCGGATCGACGAAATAGCGGAAAAAGTCGGAATCCGGACGCAGCAGCATGCGCGTGTCGTTCGATCGCAGGCCGGTCTCGTAGGCTTGCATGGAACGATAGAACGAGAAGAAGCCCGCGTCCTTGCCGTAGGCTTCGGCGAATATCTGGTTGCGCTTGGCGTCGCCATCGCCGCGGGTCTGTTCCGACTTCGATTGGGCCTCGGCGACCAGGACCGTGACATCGCGGTCCGCTCGCGCGCGAATCTCCTGCGAACGCTGGCTGCCCTGGGCGCGGGCCTCCGCCGCGATGCGCTGACGCTCGGTCTGCATGCGCTGATAGATCGCCTGGCTGTTTTGCTCCGGCAGGTCGGCGCGGCGGATGCGCACGTCAACCACCTGGATTCCGAACTGGACCGCCTCGCGATGGAGCTGCTCGCGCATGCGCGCGGTCAACTGCGGCCGCTCGTCCCGCACCACCTGGATGAAGGTCGCCTCGCCCAGCACGCGCCGCAAGGCGGAAACCAGCAAGGTCGAGAGCCGCGAACGCGCGCCCTCGATCGTGCTCACGGTTTGATAGAACCTGAGCGGATCTTCGATGCGGTAGCGCGCGAAGGCGTCGACCACGAGACGCTTCTGGTCGGAAGCGATCACCTCTTGCGGCGGCGACTCGAGGTCGAGGATGCGCTTGTCGATATAGATCACGCTATCGATCAGCGGGGATTTCACGTGCAGCCCGGGATCGGAGACGACGCGGACCGGGTTGCCCAACCGGACCACCAGCGCCTGCTTGGTCTGATAGACGGTGAACAGCGAGCCGTAGCCCACGATGATCAACAGCAACACGAGAACGGCGACGATGCCGCCGGCAAAGCCGATCCTCATCGCGTGCCTCCCGTGGATGTGCCGGAAGTTGTCGCCGGCCGGTGCGTCAGCTCGTTGAGCGGCAGGAAGGGAACCACACCCGTTCCGCCCGCGCTGCCCGGATCGACAATGATTTTGTCGGTCCCGCCGAACAGCCGCTCCATGGTCTCGAGATAGAGCCGCTGGCGGGTGACTTCGGGCGCCTTTTTGTACTCCTCGTAGACCTTGAGGAAGCGCGCCGCCTGACCTGTCGCCTCGGCGACGGTCTGCTCGCGATAGGCCTCGGCTGCCTGGGTGATCTGCGCGGCGCGGCCTCGCGCTTCGGGCACTACCCGGTTGGCGTAGGTCTGCGCCTCGTTCTGGGCGCGCTCCGCGTCCGCGCGCGCGGCTTGCACGTCGCGGAACGCATCAATCACCTGGGCGGGCGGGTCGACCTTCTGCAACTGCACTTGGCTGATCTGCACGCCCGCGCCGTAGCTGTCGAGCGTGCGCTGCATGAGGTCGTGCACGGCTCCTTCGATGGTCTGACGCGCGCCGGTGAGGATCGGCTCGATTTGCGAGCGGCCGACCACTTCGCGCATGGCGCTTTCGGCGACCGCCTTCACGGTGCCTTCCGGATCGTTGATGTTGAACAAATATTGACTCACACCGTCCGACTTGACCAGCCAGAACACCGAGAAGTCGACGTCGACGATGTTCTCGTCGCCGGTAAGCATCAAACTCTCTTCCGGCACGTCGCGCATGGTGGTGCCGCGCCGGCTGTCGTCGACGAAGCGCATGCCGACGTCGAGGCGATTGACGCGCGTGACCTTGGGCGTGAGCACGCTCTCGATCGGATACGGCAGGTGATAATTCAGCCCGGGATTGGCGTCCCAGGCGTATTTGCCGAAGCGGAGCACGACGCCGCGCTCGTCGGGTTCGACTCTAAAGAATCCGGACAGGCCCCAGATCACCACGACGGCCAGCGCGACCAGGAGAAGGCCCTTGCCGCCGAGCCCGCCCGGCAGCACGGTCCTGAGCTTGTCCTGACTGCGCCGCAGCAATTCCTCGAGGTCGGGCGGCGACGGTCCGCTCGATTGCGGGCCGGAGCCCCACGGCCCCTTGGGTCCTGAACCCCAGGGTCCGCCCCCCTGATTGCTCCACGGCATAGGATTTCTCCTTGGGTCGCCGGCTTTTTGCGCCGGCCAGAGCCCCGGCCCGGGGTTATATGCGAGGCGTCAAGTGCTTACAACGCGCGACGGTGCCACGCTGCGGGTGGAAAGGCTAAGCAAGCCGTTCGCGCCGCGGCTCAGGTCAGATCTAATCACGCGCCACGCGTTCGTAAGTGATGAACGCAAAATCGACGGCATCGCCGGCTTCCGCCTTGTGCTCGCTGCGCTCGACCTCCCGCCATGTTTGCGGATCGATGGACGGAAAGCGGACGTTTCCTTCAGGGCACCCCTTGACCAATGTGAGATCGAGCCGGTCGGCGATCGGCAACGTCTCGGCATAGATTGCGGCGCCGCCCATGATCGCGATCGCGTCGGCTCCGCGACGCAACGCATCGCCGCGCGCCGTCTCAAGGGCGGTGCGCAGATCCGGGGCCACGACGACGCCGGACGCAGAGAAATCGCGGTCGCGGGTCACCACGATGTTGGTGCGGCCGGGCAGCGGCCTCCCGACCGACTGGAACGTCTTGCGTCCCATCACGATGGGCTTGCCCCAGGTGCGCGCGCGAAGACGGCGCAGATCCGACTTGAGCCGCCACGGCAGCGCGTTGTCGCGTCCGATGACGCCGTTTTCCGCGACGGCCGCGACCAGCACGATGGCGATCGGGCGCGAAGGCGCGAGGCCGCCGCGTGGCCCGTCGCTCACACCGCCACCTGCGCCTTGATGTGCGGATGCGGCTCGTAACCTTCGAGGACGAAGTCCTCGTAGCGGAAACCGAACAGATCCTTGACCGCGGGATTGAGCCGCATCGTCGGCAATTGCCGCGGCTTGCGCGCGAGTTGAAGCCGTGCCTGCTCGATATGATTCAAATAAAGATGCGCATCGCCGAACGTGTGGACGAAATCGCCGGGCGCAAGCTCGGTCACCTGCGCGACCATCAGCGTGAGCAGCGCATAGGAGGCGATATTGAACGGCACGCCGAGGAACACGTCGGCCGAGCGCTGATACATCTGACACGAGAGCCGCCCGTCCGCGACGTAGAACTGAAACAGGCAATGACACGGCGGCAACGCCATCTTGTCGACCTCCGCCGGGTTCCAAGCGCTCACGATCAGGCGGCGCGATTCCGGATTGCGCCGGATCGCCTCGATGACACCGGCCATCTGGTCGATGGTTTCGCCATCAGAGGCCGGCCACGAACGCCACTGCTGGCCGTACACCGGCCCGAGATTGCCCTGGTCATCGGCCCATTCGTCCCAAATCCGCACCCCGTGCTCGTTGAGGTATCTGATGTTGGTCTCGCCGCGCAGGAACCACAGCAGCTCGTGGACGATCGATTTGACGTGCAGCTTCTTGGTGGTGACCAGCGGGAAGCCGTGGGTGAGGTCGAAGCGCATCTGATGGCCGAACACCGAGAGCGTGCCGGTGCCGGTCCGGTCGCGCTTGCGCGCGCCGTGCTCCAGAATGCGCTCCATTAGGTCAAGGTATTGCTGCATTGGGCCACCGCAGGCGACGCCCCCCGGGAATCGGGGCCTCCACCGCCCCAGACTACCCCCGGTAGGGTGTAAGGCGCTCTTTTTTCGTCAACCTTTCCTGCATATATTGGGGATGCCGGCGCGAGCCGGCTATGGCGATAAACGGCCGTCGCAATAAACCCTTCGGACCCGGGGGCAGTACCCGGCGCCTCCACCCAAGCCCGGAGCCCAAGGCCGGGCTTCGGTGGGGGCGAAATAGGATCGACGGGGGCGTAAAGGACGCGCTTTTGCCCGGGATGGTTCCGACGTTATCGGGCCAATTCATAGTTGCCAACGACAACTATGCTCCGGTTGCTCAGGCCGCGTAACGCGGTTTGAAATACCGATCGAAGCCCTGACGTCTTAGCAGCGTCAGGCGGGGTTCGGGGGCACCTGGCAACAGAAGCCCCCACTTAAATCCCGTTGTCAAAAGCCTGGCACTAGCGTTCCTCGCCCCAATCGCTAGATTCGTCGTGATTCTGGATGGCAACCGCGTCATGTCGGTCGATCACATCCGCTACGACCTGTTGACCCAGGAGGCGCTGCGCTCGGTGCTGCGCCGCGTGCTGCAGGATGCCGCGCTCAGCGGCCTGCCGGGCGACCATCACTTCTATATTTCCTTCAATACCGGCGCGCCGGGCGTACGCCTGTCGAAGCGCTTGCGCGCCCAATATCCCGAGGAAATGACGATCGTCCTCCAGCACCAGTTCCGCAATCTCATCGTCAACGAGCAGGCGTTCGAGGTGGGGTTGTCATTCAGCGGGGTGAGCGAACACTTGGTGGTGCCGTTTGATGCGATTAAACGCTTCTTCGACCCCTCGGTGCAGTTCGGCCTTCAGTTCGAGACGGTCGGCGCGACCGAGGAAACGGCCGGCAAGGAGGCTGCTCCGGCAGCCGCCGATAGCGAGAAGGCGCCGGTAAAGCCGTTGCCTGTGAGCAAGCAGGCCGCGCCTGCGCCGGCCGTTGCCGAGTCCGCGGCGAAACCTGAGCGCGCACCGGAAGGCGACGGCCCGCCGAAGGGCGACGGCGGTGCCGAAGTCGTACGCCTCGACCGTTTCCGCAAGAAATAATGTACCCACTCAGCGCCGGCGCTCCATGCGCATCGGCAAGCCGCGCACCGGCCGCAAGGTGATGCGTGCGACCGGTTGCACATAGGCGCCGGGGAGCAGGAGCGGACGGAAGCGCTGCACGATCATGGCGAGGGCGACCAATGCTTCCTGCATCGCAAATCCCGCCCCGATGCAAACGCGCGACCCGAGACCGAACGGCAGGTAGGCGAATCGCGAGATCTTCGACCGCCGTTCCGGCGCGAAGCGTTCGGGCTCGAACAGATCGGGCTCCTGCCACAACAGCCGATGCCGGTGCACCAGCCATGGCGCCACGATGATGAGCGTGCCGGGGGCTATCTCGATGCCATCGATGCGATCGGGGCCGGCTGCTTCCCGGCTGAGAAACGGAACCGGCGGATAAAGGCGCATCGCTTCTTCCAGCGTCATGCGCACGACGTTGAGACGCCCAAGATCATCGATCGTCGGCATCCGGCCGGCGAGTACGGCATCGACCTCCTGCGCCATGCGATCGAACGCCCACGGATATTCCGAGAGCAGGAACAGTGTCCAGCCGAGCGCGTTCGCGGTTGTCTCGTGCCCGGCAGCGATGAAGGTAACGAGGCTGTCGTGAATGGTTTCTTCCGATAGCGCGGCGCCGGTTTCAGGATCGCGCGCGGCAGCAAGCAGTGTCACGAGATCGTTCGGCACCGGCTCGCCGGCGGCCTGGCGCGCGCGGCGCCGCTCCAACAACCGCTGCACCTCCCGACGAAATACGCGGGTCGCCGGGCGCACGCGCCATGATGCCGGATGCGGCAGCCATTCCGGAAGTTTGATGAGATCCCACAGATTGATGCGCCCGTGCGTGTCGAAGAACGTGGTGATGGCGGCGCTCATCGCGTCGGCCCCGGTTTCGATTTCGCTCGAAAACACCGTGCGCGAGATGATGTCGTAGGTCAGCGCGGTCATCTCGCGCGCGGCATCGAGTACCGTTCCGGCGGCCGCTGCGGTTTCCCAGCGCGCGAGCAAAGCGGCCACCGCCTCGACCATCACGGGGAAATAGGCCGCCACCGAAGAGGGCTGGAACAGCGGCGCTACGGTGCGCCGCTGAAGACGCCATTCGTCACGCTCCGACGTGAGGAGTCCGCGCCCGAGCGCAGGTCCGAGCTTCGCGAGCTGCAGCGCGTCCTTGGGATAATTTTGAGCGTTGTCGAGGAAGACGTGCCGGATCGCATCGGGCCGATTGACGATGACAACGGGGCCCATCAGCCCACGGTCGGCAATGATGGACTCCTGGTAAACGCGCTCGCCCCAGGTCGTGATCGGGTTGGTGCGCATCCCGCGATAGGCCGCAAGCCAACCGAGCTTGCGGCGCGGGGGCTGCGGCGCCGGCGGCCGGCGCCGGTCGCGCAGCGGCAGATCGTCGAAGGGGCCAACGGCCAGGTCATTCATCGAGGTCGGCTCCGCAAAACTGCGCCCTCGCGGCAACTACCGCGCAATCATATTATTCATCCATGATCCAGGCATCGGCGAGGCAGAACGCCATGGCGAAAACGCGCAGCGAAAGTGACAGTTTCGGAACCATTGAGGTCGCGGCCGATCGCTATTGGGGCGCGCAGACGCAGCGCTCGCTCGAGAACTTCCGCATCGGTTCGGAGCGCATTCCGCTGCCGCTGATCCATGCGCTCGCCATCATCAAACGGGCGGCAGCCGAGGTGAATCAGAAACTCGGGCTTCTCGACGCACGCCGCGCGGGCGCGATCGTCAAGGCTGCCCAGGAAGTCATCGACGGCGCCTTTGACGATCATTTCCCGCTCGTCGTCTGGCAGACGGGCTCGGGCACCCAGAGCAACATGAACGTCAACGAGGTGATCGCCAATCGCGCCAACGAGTTGCTCGGCGGCAAGCTCGGCGCCAAGGCGCCGGTGCACCCCAACGACCACGTGAACTTGAGCCAGTCGTCGAACGATTCTTTTCCGACCGCCATGCATATCGCGGCCGCCCTCGTTATCACGCACGATTTGTTGCCGGCGCTCGCACATCTCGAAAATGCGCTCCAGCGCAAAGCGGATGACTTTGCCCATATCGTCAAGATCGGCCGCACGCACTTGCAGGACGCGACGCCGCTCACGTTGGGGCAGGAGTTTTCCGGCTACGCGGCGCAGGTGAGCGCCGGCAGGACGCGCGCGGGGGCGGCGCTTAAGGAACTCTATCCGCTCGCGCAGGGCGGGACCGCGGTCGGGACCGGCCTCAACAGCAAACCGCAGTTCGCCCGCGCCTTCGCAAAGCAGGTCGCGAAAAACACCGGGCTGCCGTTCTCATCCGCACCCAACAAATTCGCGGCGCTTGCCGCGCATGAGGGCTACGCCGCGGTGCATGGCGCGCTCGATGCCTTGGCAGCCGGTCTGTTCAAAATTGCCAACGACATCCGGCTGCTCGGCTCGGGGCCGCGCTCGGGGCTCGGCGAACTCATCCTTCCGGAAAACGAGCCGGGCTCCTCGATCATGCCGGGCAAGGTCAATCCTACCCAGGCTGAGGCGCTGACCATGGTGTGCTGTCAGGTGTTCGGCAATCACACGACCGTCACTGTCGCCGCGAGCCAGGGGCATCTCGAACTCAACGTCTTCAAGCCGGTGCTCGCGTACAACATGATGCAGTCGATCCGGCTGCTCGCCGATGCCGCGCGCTCCTTCACCGACCATTGCGTCGTCGGCATCCGCGCCGATGAAGCGCGCATCGGCGAATTGATGCAACGCTCCCTGATGCTGGTGACCGCGCTCACCCCGAAGATCGGCTACGACAAGGCCGCCAAGATCGCCAAAGCCGCCCACGCGAACGGAACGACACTGAAGGAAGAGGCGGTGCGGCTCGGGTTTGTTTCCGCCGAGGAGTTCGATCGGCTCGTGCGGCCCGAGCGGATGACGCGGCCGGGTTGAGGTGAGAATCCGCCTTGTCTTCGTCGACCCGCGTCACGACGACACTGGCCTTCCCCAACGTTATTCCGTATCACCGGACAGTTCAGCGGCCGTCGGCGAATCGCGGGCCGGGAACTCTCGAACCCGACAGGAAGCCGAACGTCCGGGGAGGTACCGGAACCCTTACCGTTGGCGTCCGTTGTCCGCCTAAGACCTGGTGCCGCGGACCCGAAATTTGCGCCTACCATGCGGCAGGTGCGCTTGCGAACTTCGGGATCAAACCGGCATTAGAATCATGGAGTTGCTGGTATCCTTTTGATTCCGCATCAGAGCGTGCCGCTGGGCACTACGAACTTCGGAACAAGGACACTGGCGGGCGGCGCGGCCGCCCGAGTAGAGAAATGGGCGAAATAGTCAATTTGCGGAGAGCTCGCAAAATCGCCAAACGGCGCGAGGATGCGGCTCGGGCCGCAGAAAACCGTTTCGCTCACGGCCGCACAAAAAACGAGCGTGCGCTGGAAGAGGCGCGGGCCGAGAAGTCCCGCCGCGAACTCGATGCGCATCGCCTCGAAACGGAGGACGGTCGATGAAATCGCCAGTGGTCAAGCGCTCGATCGTCATCGCCGGGCACAAAACGAGCGTGAGTCTCGAAGACGCTTTCTGGAGAGGCCTCAAAGAGATCGCCTCGTCGCGCAACATGACCCTTTCGGACCTGGTCGCGAGCATCGACGGCGGCCGGCGGCAGGGAAATCTTTCCTCCGCGATTCGGCTGTTCGTGCTCGACCACTACCGCTCGCAAGCCAGCGGAAATGGGCCGCGCGAGCCCGGGCCGACCTTCACCCCGCCGCCGCACTCACCGTTGCGGACCGAATAGCCGATCCAGCAGCGAACGTTCCTCCGCCGGCGGCTCGGACGCCGCGCGGGCCGGCGCCGCTTTTGGTTGCGCGGCAGGACCCGCCGGTGCCTTGGGACGCGGCTGCGGCGCATTCGCGCTCGCCGGTGGGCGAATGTTAATCGGCGGCGGCAGGGCCGGCGCGGCGGCACCCGGCGGGGCCGAGGCTTCGGGCCGAGTCGCGGGGGCCGGCCGCCGGGGCGGCGGCGCGACAGGACGCGGGGCTGCGGTTGCGGGCGCCGGCGGCGGTTCGACCGCCGTTCCGGTGGCCGCAGGCGGTGCTTCATTTGGAACGAGCGGCGGCGCGCGTCCCGCTTCGAGCGCGTCGATGCGTCTCGCCTCGCGATCGACCGCGCGCAACGTCAGCCACGCAGACAGCGTCGTTGCATCGATCGTGCGCTGGGTCGCTCCGAGCGGGCCGCGCATCGCTATGTAGACCTCGGGCCGGCCGGCACTGCTCGCAGCGGCAACCGGCGCCGAGAAGGTCAGCCGGGTGTTGAGTTGCCGATCGGTGAGGTTGAAATGCCCGGTCGCACTGAGGTCCGCACCTTCGCCGTGCAGGATTGCGGTGCTCAGGCGCACATCGCCGGCCGCGACGGTGAAGGCCGCGTCGGCACGCGCTACCCGCAGATTGCCCCGCTCGAGCGCGGCGGCCGTGATGTCCCGCACCTTGGCGGCATCGATCGTTGCTTCCTTATCGACCGCGTGGATCACGACGTTGAAGGTCTCTGGGTCGAAGCCGGCAATCTCACCCCCGGTGAGGCTTACGGTGCCTGTGCCGGCCAGAGACCCGATCAGCGCCGCCGGGCTTCGGCCCGTCGCGTCCGCCTCGGCTTGCAGGGAGAGCTTACCGGTCAGACCGCGCTCAGCCGGCAGCAGCGCGGCCGCGTCGGCGTCCGCGAGCGCCATGCGCGCATGCATCGCAACGCCATCTCCAAGCCGGCGGAAGCTCATGGCACCGGTCAAACGGCCGGTGGCCAACTCGCCGTCGATGTCTTCAAGCGCGATCTCGCCGTCTCTCAAGCGCACGTCCGTGTGGGTTTGTCCGGCGGCGAGACCGGTGGTCAGGATCGCACGAGAGGCGCTAAGCCGCACGTGACCGCGCAGCGCATCGAGCACTCCGGAGACGAATGGCTCGGGGGAAAAAGCCGTTTCGTCCTGCCCCGCCGCGCCGATCGCGCTTGCCAGGACCACCGGCACGTTCATGTTTTCTGTTTCGAGCTGACCGTCGATCCTGAGTGGAGGGCCGAGGCCAGCCTGCAAACGCCCGCGCACGGGAACGGCGGCGACCGTGCCCGCGAGGTCATCGAAGGTGAGCATTCCCGGCTTCGCCGTCACCCGCGAGGTCATGGCGAGCGGAAGTTTGCTTTCGGTTTCGCCGCGGCGGGGCAGACGCATGTCGGCCGATAATGTCGTGTCGAGGATCGCGGTCGCCGGCTCGGAACCGAACAACCGCGCGGTTCCACTGACGCTCGCGACCAAGCCGCTTGTGGCCAACTTGGCATCGACGCGAAGATCTCCGTTCAAGACACCATGCCCGGCGAGGCTTAGCCGGCCCGGCTTATTGTCGACGAGGACGGCGCGATCGAGACCGAGCAGTTGAACCAAGGCGCGGCCGTCATCGGCCGCGAGTTCTCCCTCAAACCGCGTATCAAGAGTGGGGGGCGCGGAAGGATCGCCGTTCGCCTGCGCGCCCAACCGCAGCCGGACCGGACCGGCCGTTCCCTCGATAACGAGTTTGCTCGGGCTTGCCGCTCCGCGATCACCCGCCAGTGTGAGCGTCCCGTGCGTTTTTAGCGGCACCAGTCGCGCCGCAACGCTGCGCACGTTCTCCGCCGCTTCGGGTGCAAACCGACCAATCAGCGCGAGCACGCCGTCGAGGCTGCGGGCGTCGGCATTGAGCGTCACCGCGCCGTGTGGGCCCGCAAACGGCGACTCGATGCGGCCGTTGAGGTTGAAGCTCGCGCCGTCAAAATCGTTCACTGAAACTCGTTCGAGCACGAGCCCGCTTGAATCGAGGCGCAGCTTCACCGCGGCGTCGTTAGCCTCGAGGCCGGCGATGGTGGCGCGACCGATGTCAATCGCAAGCGCCGTTTCGCCCGGCGGATCGATCTTTGTTCCCGCGAGCGCCGCGCGACCGAGCGCGACGAGGCGGTCGATATCGAGAACCGCCGCTTTTAACTCAGCCTCGAGGCGTGCCGGACGGCGCTCGGCCGCGGCCGCATAAAGCAGCCGCCCTTCGACGGTCTTGCGATCGACTTCGGCCTTGAAGTGCTCGATCGCGATCCGCTCATTGCCGAATGTCACGTCTCCGCTCGCCCGCATCGGCCCGATTTGTTCGCGACTCGCGGTCGCGTCTCGACCTTCGAGCCAAGCCGCGAACGCCCGCGGATCGGCGGCATCGATCGTTGCCGGCCCCTTGAAGCTCGCCTCCGCGCCCGCAAAACCGAGCCGGCCGCTGATGCGAAGTTGCGTCGCGCCCGGCGCGCGAAACTCAAATGTTCTGATGTCGAGCCCGGCGGGATCGAGATTGAAATCGCCGCGCACCGCCTGGATTGCACTGCCCGCAAGGGTGACGCTGTCGATGCCGACGCCCAGCTGCACCGGGAACGGCGGCTTGATGTGGCCTGCCATGGTTTCGGCCAGGGCGCGAGCGGCGGCCACCGGCAGATTGCGCACCGGCTCCGGCAGGTCGAATGCCTGGTCGAGATCGACCTCACGGGCGGAAAGAACGCCGCTCAGCCGCGCGCTCCTGCCGAGCTTCATCTCGGCGACGCCGGAAAGTTTGATGGCGCGCCCTTCCGGCCCGTACTGGACCTCCACCTGCTCGAACAGCGCGTTCGCACTCGTTGCCTTGACCCGGCCGGTCGCGCGCCAGGGAACAGCGGCGACGCCGCGTCCACTCGCGGGTGCGATTCCGGCCGGCCGGGAGAACGCGAAGGTGCCGTCAAATGCCGGCACGCTGTTTTCGAACCGCAACGTTCCGTCGGCTTCGATCGTCAACGGGTGTGCGGCGGGATCGAGTCCCACTTTGAGTTTGGCACCGTCCGCGTCCGCGCGCCCGGCGGAAACGCGATAGGAATAGCGCTCGCCCGCGACGCTAAAGCCGCCGTCGCCCTTCACCGGACCGGCGAGCGAGCGAAGCTCGCCGTTGAATCTCAGATTTTCAAGGATGGTCCCGGCGCCGCTGCGCGCGTCGGTGAAGACGGCACGTCCGCCGTCGATCCGCAGGCGATCGATCGAGAACTGGTCGGGATCGACGCCAGCCTGAGGCTTCGGCCAGTCGAGGTGTCCGTCCGCGCCCAGCCCAAGCTGCAGGTCCGGCCCGACCACCCGCATGTCGACGGCCCGCAATTGGCCGCGAAACAAAGGCCCGAGACCGAACTCGATGCCGAGTTCGCGCGCCTTCAGCCGCGGCGGCTGGCCGGCCTCGCCGATTTCGACCCCGCGCAGCACCACCGACGGGCTCGGCAGGATGCGGGCATCGATCGCGCCGGTGACGCGCACCGGCAGGCCCACCATGCGTGTGGCGCGCGCTTCGAACACGCCGCGGTACTGCGTCCAGTCGACAAACAAAGGTCCGACCAGCGCAGCAACAAGCGCCAGGATGATCGCAATGGCCGCTCCGAGCAGGGTCGCCTGCAAGGCGTTCTCCGCGCCTGTTTTTGTTGCCGGGGGCAGCCACGAACCCCCTTATCCCCCATGCCACAGTTAGGCTTTCTTGACGGCGATTCTGTGTCGCCAATCCCACTCAAACCGCGACGATTTTGCCCGGGTTCATGATGTCGTCGGGGTCGAGCGCGCGTTTGATCGCCCGCATGGCATCGAGGGCGGGCTTGCCATGCTCGGCCTCGAGATATTTCATCTTCCCTTGACCGATGCCGTGCTCCCCGGTGCAGGTCCCCTCCATGGCGAGCGCCCGCTCCGTGAGCCGCTCGATCAGCCCCTCGACCGCTTTGATCTCGTCGCGATCGTCCATGTCGACGACGATGGCGACATGAAAATTGCCGTCGCCTACGTGGCCGACGATCGGGGCGACCAAGCTCCTGTCGATAATGTCGCGTTGCGTCTCGGTGACGCACTCGGCAAGCCGCGAGATCGGCACGCACACGTCCGTCGCAACGACTTGACCGCCCGGCCGCAGCACCTTGCAGGCGAGCGCGGCATCATGGCGCGCCTGCCACAGCCGCGTGCGGTCCTCAGCCTTCGTGGCCCATTCGAACGGTCCCCCGCCGTGCCCGGCGGCAATTTCGTTGAACCGCTCCGACTGTTCGGCAACGCTCGCCGGGGAACCATGGAACTCGACGAACAGCATCGGTGTCTCGAGCAGCGAGAGCTTCGAATAAATATTCGTGGCCTTCACCTGCACGTCGTCGAGCAGTTCGATGCGAGCGACCGGAATACCCGACTGAATGGTCTCGATCGTGGCGTTGCAGGCGGCTTCGACCGAAGGAAAGGGACAATGCCCGCCGGCGATCGCCTCGGGAATGCCGTGCAGCTTGAGAGTGAGCGAGGTGATGACGCCGAGCGTGCCTTCCGAGCCGATGAGAAGGCGCGTGAGGTCGTAGCCGGCCGAGGATTTCTTGGCGCGGCGGCCAGTCGTCACGCTCTCGCCGTTGGCAAGCACGGCGGTGAGCGCCAGGACATTGTCCTTCATGGTGCCGTAGCGCACGGCATTGGTGCCGGACGCGCGCGTGGCCGCCATCCCGCCGAGCGAAGCGTCGGCACCGGGATCGATGGGAAAGAACATCCCCTGATCGCGCAGATATTCATTGAGCTGCTTGCGGGTGACCCCGGGCTCGACGACGCAGTCGAGGTCCTCGGCATGCACCGAAAGCACGCGATTGAGATCGCGCATGTCGATCGAAATTCCACCGCGCGGCGCGTTCACGTGGCCCTCGAGCGAGGTGCCGGTGCCGAACGCGATTATAGGAACGCGATGGGCGGCGCAGATGTGCACGATCTGCTGCACGTCGTCGGCGCTTTGCGGGAACACTACCGCGTCGGGCGGCTGGTTCACGATCCAGGTGAACGTGTTGCCGTGCTGCTCGCGCACGGCGAGCGAGGTGACCAGCCGATTCCCGAATGCGGCGGCGAGCGCGGCGATGGCGGCTTCGACGGCCTTCGGATCGCGGCCACGGGGGCTAACGGATTTGGCGGTAGGCGTCATGTCATCTCACGTTTAGCAGACACGGCCCGGAGGCGGCAAAAGCCATTGCTCACGAATCCGCCCAAGTTGGTGTTAGGTTGACGCTGAAAAACCGTCGGGAAACTGCCATGCTCGACCGCCTCGACCTCGAACCCGTCTTCTTCGCCCCGTTCGTCTCGTCTGTCATGAAGGTCGAGCCGGCGTGGATCGACTACAACGGCCATATGAACATGGCCTACTACCATGTGCTGTTTGACCGGGCGGTCGACGAAGCCTACGAGCTGCTCGGCTTCGGGCCGACATATCTACAGCAGCGCGGGCATTCGACGGTCGCCGCTGAAGTACACGTGCGTTATCTGCGGGAACTCCATGTTGGTGATCCGGTGCGGGTCACCTTCCAGCTGCTCGGCCATGATGCCAAGCGCATGCACTACTTCGAACAGCTGTTCCACGCCCATGAGGGATGGATGTCGGCGACCTCGGAGAACATGACGCTGCACGTGGATATGACCGCCAAGAAAACCGCGCCGTTTCCGGCCGATATCGCGGCGCGGATCGCCAAAATGCAGGCCTCCCACGCCATGCTGCCACGGCCCGAAGCCGCGGGCCGGCGCATCGCCCTGCCGCGTCCGGCCTGACACTCCGGCACCTGCCCTCTTCCACGTCGATTTCCCTTCGATTACCCCTGCGGCCCCTCCCCTTTGGCCAGGGCGGATGCCATGTTTGCGCTGCGGATTCGTTTTGGATGCGGAAATGAACGAGCCTAGCAAGCTGCGCGATTTCGATGCCCCGCCGGTGCCGGTGCCTGGGGGGATTGCCGCGCGCGCGCATCCGGGTGCGGGCGCGCCCTATCTCGCCGGGCTCAATCCCGAACAGCGCCTCGCGGTCGAGACCCTCGACGGACCCGTGCTGGTGCTTGCCGGTGCCGGCACCGGCAAAACCCGCGTACTCACCACGCGCATCGCCCACATCCTCACTCTCGGCCGGGCGCGTCCCTTCGAGATCCTTGCGGTCACCTTCACCAATAAGGCGGCGCGCGAGATGAAGGAGCGGGTGAGCCGCATGGTCGGCCATATGGTCGAAGGCATGCCGTGGCTCGGCACGTTCCACTCGATCGGCGTGAAGATGCTACGCCGCCATGCGGAGCTGGTGCGGCTCAAATCCGACTTCACCATCCTCGACGTGGACGATCAGCATCGGCTGCTCAAGCAGGTGCTGGAGGCGGAGAACATCGACCAGCAGCGCTGGCCGGCGCGCGCGCTCGCCGGAGCGATCGATAACTGGAAGAACCGCGGCCTCGCGCCCGAACAAGTGCCGCCCGGGGAGGCCGCGAGCTTCGCCAATGGGCGCGGACTCAAGCTTTACGCCGCCTATCAGGAGCGCCTGAAGGTGCTCAACGCCTCCGATTTCGGCGACCTTCTGCTCGAGCCGATCCGGCTCTTGCGCGAACATCCGGATGTGCTGCGTCAGTATCACCAGCGCTTCAGGTTCATGCTGGTCGATGAATATCAGGACACCAACGTCGCGCAGTATCTCTGGCTGCGGCTGCTCGGCCAGGGCTCGAAGAACCTGTGCTGCGTCGGCGATGACGATCAGTCGATCTACGGCTGGCGCGGCGCCGAGGTCGATAACATTCTTCGCTTCGAGAAGGACTTTCCCGGCGCCAAGGTGATCCGCCTCGAGCGCAACTATCGTTCGACCGCTCACATTCTCGCGACCGCTTCGTATCTCATCGCCCACAACGAAGGGCGCCTCGGCAAGACGCTGCGCACTGAGGACGAGCCGGGCGAGAAGGTGACGGTGACCGGCGCGTGGGACTCCGAGGAGGAGGCGCGCTCGATCGGCGAGGAGATCGAACAGCTGCAGCGCACCGATCACAAGCTCAACGAAATCGCGATCCTGGTGCGCGCCTCGTTCCAGATGCGCGAGCTGGAAGACCGGTTCGTCACGCTCGGCCTGCCTTATCGGGTGATCGGCGGCCCGCGCTTTTATGAGCGGGCGGAAATCCGCGACGCGCTCGCCTATCTGCGCTGCGTCGCCTCGCCAGCCGACGACCTCGCCTTCGAGCGCATCATCAACGTGCCGCGGCGCGGGCTCGGCGACGCGACGGTGCAGCTGCTGCACGACCATGCACGGACAACGCGGGTGTCGCTGATGGAAGCAGCGCGCACCGTGGTCCAAACCGAAGAGCTGAAGCCCAAGCCGCGCGGTTCGTTGCGCGACCTCATCGCCGCCTTCGACCGCTGGCGCGGCCGGCGCGACGAGATCCCGCACACGGAATTGGCCGAAATCGTGCTCGACGAATCCGGCTACACCGAGATGTGGCAGAAGGACCGTTCGGCCGATGCCGCCGGCCGGCTCGAGAACCTCAAGGAGCTGGTGCGCTCCATGGAGGAGTTCGAGAATTTGCAGGGCTTCCTCGAGCACGTCTCGCTGGTGATGGACGCGGACGGCGGGGCGGATGCCGATGCGGTGTCGATCATGACGCTGCACTCGGCCAAAGGCCTCGAGTTCGACACCGTGTTCCTGCCGGGCTGGGAAGAGGGGCTATTCCCGAATCAGCGCACCCTCGACGACCAGGGCCGCGCCGGGCTGGAAGAGGAACGGCGGCTCGCGCACGTGGGGATCACGCGGGCGCGGCGGCGCGTGAAGATTTTTTTCGCCACGAACCGGCGCATGCACGGCATGTGGCAGACCACCGCACCATCGCGGTTTCTCGACGAGTTGCCCGAGGCGCACGTCGAGGTGACCGAGTCCAAGGGTGGCTTCGGCTGGGGCGGCGTGACCTCGCGGTTCGACGCGATGGAATCCTTCGGCTCGAACTATGAGACGCCCGGCTGGCAGCGGGCCCAGGCAAATCGGGCAAAACAAAGCGGCTTTGAAGAGTCGGGCCGCAACGGAACAGGCGCGGCGCGGCGGCGCCGGGCGATGACGATCGACGGTGAACTGGTGGCGCGCTCGACCGGCCCGGCGTCGCCCTACGGCGTCGGCGAACGCGTGTTCCACCAAAAATTCGGCTACGGCGATATCGTCTCAGTCGAAGGCAACAAGCTCGTCGTCGCCTTCGACAAGGCCGGCGAAAAGCGCGTGGTCGATTCGTTTGTCGAGCGGGCTTGATATCCCTCCCCCGCAGGGGGAGGGTGGCTCCTCGCGCAGCGAGGAGCCGGGTGGGGTTTCTCACAAGACAATGGTATCGCGCTTCCGCACCGATGAGCGGACAGCGCGAAGACTTACAAATCTATTTTCTGAGATATTCGACCCTGACGATATCGCGAGCGCGTGCTACGAAGGTGATGGCGAGTGGGTCGTTGCGCTTTATTCGGCACGCCCGCTCGACTGTGACGCACTGCGCGAGATCGTTGCAGGCGCGGCCGGCAAACCCCTTGCGCGCGCTCTGACCTTCGAGACAATCGCCGAGAAAGATTGGATCGCCGCCAGTCTCGCGGGGCTTCCACCGGTGACAGCCGGCCGCTTCGTCGTGCACGGCCGCCATGACCGCCCCCGTGTCGGCGTCAACCGCATTGGAATCGAAATCGAAGCGGCGCTGGCGTTCGGCACCGGCCATCACGGCACGACGCGCGGATGTTTGCTGGCGTTCGACCGTCTGCTCAAAGCGCGGCGGCCGCGCCGCATTCTCGACCTCGGCACCGGCAGCGGCGTGCTTGCCATCGCGGCCGCCAGCGCCTGCCGCCGTCCCGTGCTCGCGAGCGACCTCGATCGGAACGCCGTCGCGGCCGCGCGGCAGAACGCGCGCGCGAACCGGGTGGGCCCATTCGTGGATGTCATCCGTGCGGATGGCGTTCGCGACCGGCGGTTTCGCTCGCGTGCACCTTACGACCTCATCGTGGCCAATATCCTGCTGCAGCCGCTCAAGCGGTTTGCCGCGCCGCTTAAGCGGCTTGCAGCGCCGCGCGGCTTCGTCGTCCTGTCGGGATTGCTTCCGCCCCAAGCCAATGCGGCGCTCGCGGCCTATCGGGTGCAGGGGCTCGCGCTCGAATACCGAATCCTGCTCGACGGCTGGGCAACGCTCGTCCTGACCCGGCGGTAATTGGCAGAGCGAAGCGAGTGCCCTTCGCGCCCGGATGAGGTAAAGTTGCATGACGATGTTCGAGGCGCGTTTTCAGAGTTTCGATGATGCTACCGAAACGGCCGCCGCGGCGGCCCGGGTCGCGGCGCTACGCGCCGAACTCAAGCGGCGCGGGCTCGACGGTCTGATCGTGCCGCACGCGGACCGGCAGCAGAACGAATATCTCCCTGCGTCCGAGGAGCGCCTCGCGTGGCTCACTGGTTTTTCCGGATCGGCAGGTGTCGCCGTGGTGCTTGCGGACCGCGGCGTGCTATTCGTCGACGGACGCTATCTGCTCCAGGCGCGCGAGCAGGTGGACGCGGCGCTGTTCGTCATCGAGCACCTGATCGAGCGGCCGCCGGAAACCTGGATTGAGGAGAACCTCGCCGCCGGCACCAAGCTCGGCTACGACCCGTGGCTGCACACCGTCGCCGGAGCCGAGAGGCTCGCGAAGGCCGCCGAAGCGGCCGGCGCTACCCTCGTGGCGGTCGAGTCCAACCCGGTCGACATCATCTGGTCCGACCGGCCGGCGCCGCCGCTCGGTCCGGTCGTGCTGCACGACCTGCGTTTCGCCGGCGAGGATGCGTCCGCCAAGCTCACGCGCGTTGCCGCCGAAGTCGCCAAGGCGCGCGCCGATGCGCTTACAGTATCGGACCCGCAGGCGGTGGCCTGGGCCTTCAACATTCGGGGCAGCGATGTGGCGCATACGCCGCTGCCGCTCGCCTTCGCGCTGGTGCCGAAGCAGGGCCGTCCCGCGCTTTATGTGGACGGCCGCAAACTCACGAATACGGTGCGCGACCGGCTCGAGGAACTCGCCGACGTGCGCGAGCCGGCGGCGCTTGAATCCGATCTCGCGACGCTCGGGTCCGCCGGCCATATCGTGCGCCTCGACCAGGCGACTGCGGCCGATGCACTCGCGCGCACCATCACCGCGGCCGGCGGCAAACTCTCGCGCGGATCCGATCCGATCGCGCTGATGAAAGCCGTCAAGAACGCGGTCGAGATTGAAGGCGCGCGCGCCGCCCATCGCCGCGACGGTGCCGCGGTCGCGCGGTTCCTTGCCTGGTTCGATCGCGAGGCGCCGCGCGGGAACTTGACCGAGATCGACGCGGTGGCGGCGCTGGAAAGCTTCCGGCGCGAGACCGGACTGCTCAAGGACGTGTCGTTCCCAACGATCGCGGGCTCGGGTCCGAATGGGGCGATCGTGCACTACCGCGTCACGCACGCGTCGAACCGGCGGATCAATCCGGGCGAGTTGTTCTTGGTCGATTCCGGCGGGCAATACGAGGATGGCACGACCGACATCACCCGCACGGTAGTTGTCGGCACACCGAGCAGTGAAATGCGCGAGCGCTTCACGCGCGTGCTCAAGGGGCATATCGCCATTGCCCGTTCGGTGTTTCCCGACGGCACGACCGGCGCGCAACTCGACAGCTTCGCGCGACAGTATCTGTGGGCGGCCGGGCTCGATTTCGATCACGGCACCGGCCACGGCGTCGGAAGCTATTTGTCGGTGCACGAGGGGCCGGCGCGCATTTCGAAGCTCGGCACGACGCCGCTCAAACGCGGCATGATTCTCTCCAACGAGCCCGGCTATTACCGTCGGAGCGCTTACGGCATCCGCATCGAAAACCTCGTGCTGGTCATCGCCGCGCCGCCGAGCCCGGGCGGCGAGAAGGAGCTCAACGCGCTGGAAACGCTCACGTTGGCGCCGATCGACCGCCGGCTCATCGAACAGTCGCTCCTGACAAATGAAGAACGCGATTGGCTCGACGCGTATCACGCTCGCGTCGGCGCGACGCTGGCACCGCTCGTCGATGCCGACACGCGCGCGTGGCTGGAGGCGGCAACGCGACCGCTCCAGCGCTAGGTGGCGGACGCGTGAGCACCGTTCGGTTGCCCGATCAGGCACGCTCCGCGCCAAAGGCCCATCCTGGCGCGCGGCGCGTGCTCATTCTTCTCGTCGCAATGACGGCGATCGGCCCGATGGCCCTGAACATCCTCACCCCCGCCGTGCCCGGCCTGGTGGTGACGTTCGGGACCGATGCCGCGGCCGTGCAACTCACGCTGTCACTTTATCTGCTCGGGCTTGCGGCCTCACAACTGGTGATGGGGCCGCTCTCCGACCAGTTCGGCCGCCGGCCCGTGGTGCTCGCCGGATTGACCCTGGCGGCGGTTTCAAGCGTCGCCGCGCTCGCGGCGACGAGCATCGAGGCGCTGATCGTGGCGCGTATCGTGCAGGCGATCGGCGCCTCGACCGGGGTCGTGGTGGGGCGCGCCATCATCCGTGACCTCTACGACCGCGACCGCGCCGCGGCGATGATCGGCTGGGTCACCACGGCAACGGTGGTCGCCCCGATGCTGGCGCCGATGATCGGCGGATTTCTCGATAGCGCGCTCGGGTGGGAGGCCATATTCGCGTTCGTCGGTCTCGTCAGCGCGGCGACCTTGATCGGCGCGATCCGCGTGCTGCCGGAGACGCAAGCGGCGGCGAGAAGCGGCGGCATCGTGCGTTTCCTGGAGGAAGCACGCCTGCTGATCGCGACGCCGCAATTCTGCGGCTACGCGCTGTGCGTCGCCGCCAACTCGGCGATGTTCTTCGTCTACATCGGCGGGGCCCCGCACGTGGTCGTGACCATGATGGGCCGCAGCTCCGCCGTCTACGGCGTGTGGTTCGCGGTAGCCTCGCTTGGCTACATGGCGGGGAATTTCATCGCCGCCCAGTACTCGGCCCGGCTGGGTGTCGACCGCATGATCTGGTGGGGCACGCTGCTTGCGCTTTTCGCCGTGAGCGTCGAGACCGTGCTCGTCATCGCTCTGCCCCACGGCGGGCCCGCCATCATCTTCGTCCCGCAAGTCATCATTTCGGTGGGCAGCGGGTTTTTGATGCCCAACGCGCTCGCCGGCGCGGTGAGCGTGCGCCCGCAGGCCGCCGGCACCGCCTCGGGCTTTGCCGGATTCCTGCAAATGGGCCTCGGCGCGCTCTCCGCGCAGCTTGTGAGCCACCTGATCGACGGCGCCAATTCCGCCCTGCCGATGGTCGTGGTGATGCTCGGCTTTGGCCTCGCCGGCGCGGTGGCGTTCGTGGGGCTGGTCAAGAGAGGATGAAGGAAGTGAAAACTATCTAATTCTGAGCTCTTTAGCCCGATAGGAATAATTATGATGCCGACGCTCCATGTCCGACGCAAAATCAAAAAAGAGAGACCACAAAATCTGCTCTTTATTTAGACCGTACCAATAATTCTCACTGTTCTTACACATGATTGCATAATAACCAAACATGTATAAGGCAAGATCGTTACCGATTAAACCGGAGTTACGCATGATTGCAAGCTCCTCAAAGAATCCAGTGAATCTATCTTTTTGGACTAGCGGAATATCTCGTAGTTTCTTGTCGTCTAACTCTAACAATTCACATATCTCAATGAATGACTCATCTTCTCGTAGTCGCGAACGCAACAATAAAAATATCTCAACTCGTTTTGTAACCGTCGACTTACGAAGTTCAATAATGCCCTTGAACAGAGTCCCGGCTGCGACAACAACTGCAAGGGCGCTGATCAGGATAGGCAAAAAGTCCTCGAGTTCCATTTTTCTCTTTCCCCTGATGAGAAGTCTCAAGTAGAAGGATTGTCGCTCATTTGTTCATTGACTCGATCGCCGAGGCGCTACGTCGCCGCTACCATCCCCAGCCACTCGTCCTCGCTGAGCACGGCCACGCCCAAATCGCGCGCCTTGCCGAGCTTCGAGCCGGCGCCCGGACCGGCAACCACGTAGTCGGTTTTCTTCGATACCGAGCCCGCGACCTTGGCGCCGAGCCGCTCGGCCATGGCCTTGGCCTCGTCGCGCGTCATTTTCTCGAGCGCGCCGGTGAACACCACGGTCTTGCCGGCGACGGCTGAATCCTTCGGCCTTTCGGCGTCACGGATTCTCACTTGCCGGGTCAGCCGCTCGACGATGTCGCGATTGTGCTTCTCGGCGAAATATTTGGCGATGCTGTCGATCACGGTCTCGCCGATCTGGTCGAGCGCGTCCATTTCCTCCTTGGTTTCCTCGTCGCCGCGCGCGATCATGCGGCACGCCTCCTCGAACGCATCCCAGGTGCCATAGCCGCGCGCCAGCGCGAGCGCGGTCGTGTCGCCGACGTGCCGGATGCCAAGCGCGTAGATGAAACGATCGAGCGGAATGTCTCGCCGCGCCCTGATCGCACTGAACAGGTTACGAACCGAGGTCTCGGCGTAACCTTCCACCTCTTCGAGGCGGATTTTTCCGTTGCGCGCCTCGAGCGTGAAGATGTCGCCCGGCTCCTTCACCCAGTCGCGCTCGTAGAACAACTGGATCTGCTTCTCGCCCAGCCCGTCGATGTCGAACGCGCGGCGGGAGACGAAATGCTTGAGATGCTCCATTCTCTGATACGGGCAGGCGAACTCGCCGGAGCAGCGGAAGCGCACGCCCTCCTCGCCCGCCGCGTTGATCTCGCGCACGACCGGCGTATGCAGCGGGCACGGGCATTTGGTTGGAAAGCGGTAGGGCTCGGCGCCGCGTGGCTTTTCCGTTACCACGCCGAGCACCTGCGGGATCACGTCGCCGGCCCGCTGGATTTCCACGGTGTCGCCGATGCGCACGTCGAGCCGGGCGATCTCGTCGGCGTTATGGAGCGTCGCGTTCTGCACCACCACGCCGCCGACCGTGACCGGATCGAGCTTGGCCACCGGCGTCAAGGCGCCGGTGCGGCCGACCTGGATATCGATGTCCTTGACGACGGTGACCGCCTTCTCGGCAGGGAATTTGTGCGCGATCGCCCAACGGGGCGTGCGCGAGACGAAACCGAGCCGCTCCTGCCAGTCGAGCCGGTCGATTTTGTAGACGACGCCGTCGATGTCGTAGTCGAGTTCGCCGCGGCGCAATTCGATCTGATGATGAAAAGCGAGCAGGTCGTCGGCCGAGCGGCAGGTCTTGGCCATCGGGTTGGTTTTGAAGCCGCAGGATTCGAGCCACTTGATCATGCCGGATTGCGTGTCGGCCGGCATCGCGCTCATCTCGCCCCAGGCATAGCCGAAGAAACCAAGCGGCCGTGACGCGGTGATCGCCGGATCTTTCTGACGCAGCGACCCGGCCGCCGAGTTGCGCGGGTTGGCGAAGATCTGCCCGCCGCTTTCGGCTTGGCGCTTGTTGAGCGCCAAAAACGCATGTTTGGTCATGTAGACTTCGCCGCGCACTTCACAGATGTCCGGAACGTGCCGGCCTTTGAGTTTCTTGGGCACATCCTCGAGGGTGCGGATGTTCGCCGTTACGTCCTCGCCCTCGGTGCCGTCGCCCCGCGTCGCGCCGGTGACCAATTCGCCGCCCTCGTAGCGCAGCGACATCGAGAGGCCGTCGATCTTGGGCTCGGCCGAGAATGCAATCGGCTCGTCGGCGGAGAGCTTGAGGAAGCGGCGGATGCGCTCGACGAAGTCGCGCACATCGTCTTCGCTGAACGCGTTGCCGAGCGAGAGCATCGGCACGCGGTGCCGCACCTTGGCAAAGCCGCGCGCCGGCGCAGCCCCGACGCGCCGCGAGGGTGAGTCGGTCCGCACGAGGCCGGGAAACCGCGCCTCGATTTCCTCGTTGCGCCGGCGCAGCGCGTCGTAGACGGCATCGGAAACCGTCGGCGCGTCATCCTGATAGTACCGGCGGTCGTGGGCGCCGATCTCGGCGGCCAGGCGCTTGAGTTCGCTCTTCGCCTGGGCGTCGGTCAGCGCGTCAATGGCGATGCGGGTTGCGTCGCGGGGGGCCATGATGCCCATGTTATTCCTCCCGCGCTGGGAGGGATCAACCCGCGGCGGCGCGGATGAGGCGCTCGGCGGCCGCACGGGCCTCTTCGGTGATTTCGGCGCCGGCGAGCATGCGAGCAATCTCCTCGCGCCGGCGCTCGGCGGCGACCTCGTTCACGCGGGTGGCGACGCGCTTGCCGCGGTCGAGCGTGTCCTTCGATATCAGATAGTGGCGGTCCGCGCGGGCCGCGACCTGCGGCGCATGGGTCACCGCGACGACCTGGACGCGCGTGGCAAGCCGCGCCAGGCGCACGCCGATGGCGTCGGCGACGGCGCCGCCGACCCCTGTGTCGACCTCATCGAAGATCAAGGTGGGAGCGGAGCCGCGGTCGTAGAGCACGACTTTGAGGGCAAGAAGAAAGCGCGCCAGTTCGCCACCCGAGGCAACTCGCATCAACGGCCCCGGCCGGGTACCCGGATTGGTCTGCACCCAGAACTCGACGCGGTCGATCCCACCCGGCCCCGCCGCCGCAAGCTCGCTCGCGATCTCGGTTGAGAAGCGCGCCCGCTCAAGCTTGAGCGGTTTTAGTTCGGCCGCGACCGCCTTGTCGAGCTTTGCGCCGGCACGGCGGCGCGCCGCGGACAGCGCCGAGGCGCGTGCGCGGTAGTGCGCTTCAGCGTCGCGCGCGCGCGCTTCGAGCCGGGTAAGCTCCTGCGCCCCCGCATCGAGCGCCGCGAGATCGGCGGCGTAGCGCGCCGCGAGCGCCGCCAAGTCATCAATCGCGACGTTGTATTTGCGTCCGGCCGCCCGCAACGCGAACAGGCGTTCCTCGATGCGCTCGAGTTCGCGCGGGTCATGGTCGGCCGCGCGCAGCGCGGCCTCGAGATGCGTGCGCGCGTCCTCGAGCGAATGGAGCGCCGCGTCGAGCGATTTGGCCGCCGGTTCGATCAGGGCCGGGGCCTGCGCGGCGCGGCGCTCCAACCGACGCACGGCCGACGCGAGCATGGGGACGGCCGAGCGGGCTCCTGCCACCGCCTCGTGAGCATCGCGCAGATCGCCCGCGACTTTCTCGGCCTGCATCATGGCGGTGCGGCGGGCGGCGAGCGCGGTCTCCTCGCCGGGGGCGGGCGCGAGGGTTTTAAGCTCCTCGACCGCGTGCCGCAGCCAATCGGCCTCGCGCGTCGCCTGCTCGACGCGGGCGCGGTGCGCATCGAAAGCCTCGACCGCGGCGCGCCAATCGCTCCACGCCCGCCCGGTTTCCGTCGCGTCGACCTCAAGCCCGCCATAGGCATCGAGCAGCATGCGATGGGTCGCCACGTCGACGAGCGCGCGCTCGTCATGCTGGCCGTGGATTTCCACCAGCGCTGTTCCGAGGCTCTTGAGCACCTGGACGCTGACCGGCTGGTCGTTGACGAAGGCGCGGGTGCGCCCGTCGGAAAGCTGCACGCGCCGCAGAATCAATTCATCGTCCGCCGCGATATCGTTCGCGGCGAGGATCGACCACGCCGGGTGCCCCGGCGCGACGTCGAAGGACGCCGTGACCTGCCCCTGCTCGGCGCCCTGCCGCACCAGACTGGCGTCGCCGCGCGCGCCGAGCGCCAGCGCGAACCCATCAAGCAGGATGGATTTGCCCGCGCCGGTTTCGCCGGTGAGGACCGAGAGGCCGGGTGCGAAATCGATGTCGAGCCGCTCGATCAATACGATGTCGCGGATCGAAAGCCGGGCCAACATGACCCTGTACTATCCTGATTCCCGGCCCTTGCGGTGACCCTTCGAGGCCAATCCAAAAGGAACAAAGGGCCGTTAGAGGCCGATTTTCTTGAACGCGCGGCTGATCCAGGAGCCCTGGTCCTCGTGCGGCTCGAACCCGCCCTCTTTCACCAGCTTGTAGGCGTCTTTGTACCAAGTGCTGTCGGGAAAGTTATGGCCGAGCACGGCGGCCGCGGTTTGCGCCTCGCCGGGAATGCCAAGCGCCATGTAGACCTCGGTCAGCCGGAAAAGCGCCTCCTCGACGTGACGCGTCGTCTGATATTGCGTCACCACGACCTTGAAGCGGTTGATCGATCCGACGAAGTCGCGCTTTTGCTGATAGTAGCGCCCGATCTCCATCTCCTTGCCGGCGATGTTGTCGCGCGCCATGTCGACTTTGTGCTTCGCGCTCACCGCATACTCGGTGTTGGGGAACTTGCGCGTCACCTCATCGAGCGCCTGCACGGCGCGCTCGGTGCGCGCCTGATCGCGGGTAATGTCGGGAATCTGATCGAAATAGGATGACCCGATCAGATACTGCGCGTAGGCCGCGTCGGGACTGCCGGGATGCAGCGTCACGTAGCGCTTCGCCGCGGAAATCGCTTCCTCGTAATCTTTCCCCTCGTAATAGGCGTAGGCGGTCATTATCAGTGACTTGCGCGCCCATTCCGAATAGGGGTGCTGGCGATCGACCTCCTCGAATTTTTTCGCCGCGGCCTTGAAATCGTGCTTGCTGTTAAGGAGGAAAAGGCCCTCGTTGTAGAGACGGTCGGCCGGATCGTCTGCGACCGGCACATCCTTTTCGCCGAACAGGCTGCACGCGGGCAAAATGGCGAGCGCGAGCGCGCACAGCGCCACCCGGGCGAACGCGCGCCCCTCCCGCCCCCCGCGGGTTGGGTTTACCGAACGCAAAGCCATGGGCGCGGTTTCGTTCCCCTCGAAATGCGCTGATATGGGCGCCATGACCCGCACAGTCGTAACGGAAAGCGCGCGAGCCACTACGCGATTAGGCTGACATTCGGCCGGGAATAAGGCGGAAACAGGCTGCCTAAGAAACCTCGGCCCCATACGCCGGCGCCACCAGACCGGCGGCCACGTCGGCATGGGCGCGCACGCGTGGAGCGGGGGCTTCAACAACCGTCCAGGCGGTCGGATCGGCAATCAAAGCGCAGAGCACAGCGTGGTTGAGCTGGTGCCCGCCGCGCACCGAGCGGTAGGCACCCAGAATCGGCGCGCCGGCCAGCGAGAGATCGCCAACCGCGTCGAGCACCTTGTGACGCACGAACTCGTCGGCAAAGCGCAGGCCTTCCGGATTGACGACACGATCCTCGGAGAGCACCAGCGTGTTCTCAAGCGAGGCGCCGAGTGCGTAGCCTGAACTCCACAGCCTGCCCACGTCGCGCATGAAGCCGAAGGTGCGGGCGCGGGCGATTTCGCGCCGGAAGCTTGCCGGCTCGACGTCGAGACCAAACTCCTGCCGGCCGATGAGCGGATGGTCGAAGTCGATCTCTACGTCGACGCGGAACCCGTGCTCGTAAGGCCGCAATTCGCCGAGGGCCTCGTCCTTGATCACGCGAACCGGCTTGAGCACCTTGGTGAAACGGCGCCGCGCCGCAAGCCTGACAATACCGGCCCGATCGACGGCTTCGACGAAGCGGGCGGCGCTGCCATCCATGATTGGCGCTTCCGGTCCGTCCAATTCAACTATCGCGTTGTCGACGCCGAGCCCGCACAGCGTCGCCATGATGTGTTCGATGGTTGAGATGCCGGGGCCGGTGCCATCGCCCAGCACGGTCGCAAGTTCCGTGGCCGATACCGACCGGGCGTTGGCGTGGATTTCGAGTTCCGGGCGGCCGTCCACGCCGCAGCGCACGAAGGTGACACCCGTGCCGGCTTCCGCGGGATGAAGCGTGAGGGTGACCGGAAGCCCGGTGTGAACCCCAATGCCGGCGACCGTTGCGCGGTCGCCAAGGGTCGTTTGCCTGCCCGCTTTTGTGCTCAACGTCCGCAACCCCATCGGCCCACGGACGCGCTCGCCTTCCCTGTGGCCGCCGCGCCCCTTCAGGCCTTGCGTTCGCCTCGAACGGAGGAAGCTTGAGTTGCGGAGCAAAGTGCGTCGCCCGCCGCCGTCCCCCTTGGCGAATAGCCCCTGTGTCGTAAACATTACCGGTTGTGGCGAATGAGGCCAATTCACGGTTTTTTACCGACTGTTACTGTTTCCCCGCCGCAACTCGGGCAGCATTCATCGTGGCTTAGGCCGGGGCCAAAGCACTATAATTTACGCGAATCCGGCGAGCGGCTAGTGCCCCGATTCCGAAGTTCGCACCATAGTGCGGCCCGCTCGTTTGCGAACTTCGGAATCGAAGGGCACTAGCAACTTATTGAATCTAGTGTGGCTTTGGTTCAGAAGTCCGCATCTCGGACTCGCTGCAAGAATGATGCGGACTTCTGAACCGCCACACTAGTGCCGCTCGTCGTCGGCTTTCAGGGATCAATTCGCTTGGCGCCGCAGGAAGGCGGGGATCTCGAGTTGATCCTCGTCGATCGAGTTATGCACAGGCGCTGTGCGGCCGTGGTGATCGAGGCCTTGCGGGGCGGGCCGCGGGGCGACCGGGCGCTTGGCATACTCCGACACCGGGTCCGGCATGGAAGTGCGCGGGTCGGGGGCGGGAGCCCGTAGTTCCGGGGCTGGAGCGCGCGGCTCGATCGGCCGCGGCGCAGGCGCCGGCCGGGGCGGAATCGGCGCGGCGATTCGCGGTGCGGCGGGTTGCGGAGCCTCTTCCGATTCGTCTTCCTCGCGACGGCCGAGGCCCACGGCCGCCAAGCGCTGGAGCAGCGAAGTGCGACGCTTTTCGGGGCTGGCACGCTCCGGGACGTCGCCACGGCTCGCGCGCAGTTGATTCTGCGCCGGCAGCGGCAGTTCCTCAATCCGCGGCATGCGCGGGCGCACCGGCGGCCGCTCGGGCACCGGCGGCACGAACGCCTGCGGGGCCGGCGGCTCCGAGCCGACGTGGGAGGCGCGATTTTCCGCCGGATCGATGAAGAGCGACGGCTTGGCCGGCAGCGGCCGGATGGTGACGTCCTCGATCGTTCCGGCCGGCGGCAGGGTCGGCGCGGGAGCTGCGGGCTTCGCCGATTGCGGACGCGCGGCCGCCGCTGGCGCCGCCTCGGCAGCACCGTCGTGCCGCTCGTTGAGGCGCTGCGTGTTGGTGCGCAACTTCTGGGTCAGCTCGGCAAGCCGCGAATCGATCGAGGCGTGCGGATGCGCCGCCATGAGGGCCTGATCGATGCCGGTTGCAACCACCGAGACGCGGATGATGCCGTCGAGCCCCTCGTCGAAAGTGGCGCCGACGATGATATTGGCCTCGTGATCGACTTCCTCACGGATGCGGGTTGCGGCCTCGTCGACCTCATAGAGCGTGAGGTCGCGGCCGCCTGTGATCGAGATGAGCAGGCCGCGGGCACCCTTCATCGAAGAGTCGTCGATCAGCGGATTGGAGATCGCGGCTTCGGCCGCGGTGAGCGCGCGCTTCTCGCCCGATGCTTCGCCCGTGCCCATCATCGCCTTGCCCATCTCGCGCATGACCGCGCGCACGTCGGCGAAGTCGAGATTGATAAGGCCTTCCTTGACCATCAGGTCGGTGATGCAGGCGACGCCGGAATAGAGCACCTGGTCGGCCATCGCGAAGGCATCCGCGAACGTCGTCTTCTCGTTCGCCACCCGGAACAAATTCTGATTCGGAATGATCAGCAGCGTGTCGACGTGCTTCTGCAATTCCGTGATGCCTGATTCCGCAACCTTCATGCGGCGCTGGCCTTCGAACTGGAACGGCTTGGTCACGACTCCGACCGTGAGAATGCCGAGTTCGCGCGCGACGCGGGCGACGACCGGCGATGCGCCGGTCCCGGTGCCGCCGCCCATGCCGGCGGTGACGAACACCATATGCGCGCCGGTGAGATGATCGCGGATTTCGTCCATCACCTCTTCGGCCGCGGCGCGTCCGACTTCGGGCTGCGAGCCCGCGCCGAGGCCCTCGGTCACCTGCACGCCCATCTGGATGATGCGCTCCGATTTCGACATCGCGAGCGCCTGGGCGTCCGTGTTGGCGACCACGAAATCGCACCCGACGAGGCCGGCGGTGATCATGTTGTTGACCGCGTTGCCGCCGGCGCCGCCGACACCGAAGACGGTGATGCGCGGCTTGAGTTCCCGGATGTCGGGCATTTTCAAGTTGATGGTCATGGCTGCCTCATCGAAAGCACGGGCGCGAACGCCTCTGTGGCCGGTCCGCCGCCGGCCGATCGGTAATCCTGCAGGCACGGGTCATCAAAAGCTCTCTCGGAGCCATCGTCCGACCCTTGAGAAGTAGCCGTCCGTCCCTGTCATCAGATGCCGCGTGCGACGCGGTTCGTAGTGTTCGAGGTAAGCAAGTTGCGGATAGACGAGGAGCCCGGCGGCGGCCGCGAAGGCCGGCCCCTTGGCGATATCGGGTAGGCCCGCGATGCCGAGCGGGCGGCCGATGCGCACCTGGCGCCCGAGAATGCGCGCCGCGACATCCGGCAATCCGGCGAGTTGACTCGATCCGCCGACAAGAACGACGGGGCCGCGCGGGTCGGCCGCGAACGGCGACGCCGCGAGCCGGTCGCGTACCATCTCGAGTATTTCTTCCACGCGCGGCGCGATGATCCGGATGACCGCGGCGCGCGGCACGAGTTGCGGCGGCTCACCTTCGTGCTCGCCCACCGGCGTGACGCTGATCATGTCGCGATCGTCGGAGCGGCCGGCGATGGTCGAGCCGTGCAGGATTTTGATCCGCTCGGCGTCGGCAATGCGCGCGTTGAGCCCGCGCGCGAGATCCATGGTGATGTGATTGCCGCCGAGCGCAAAACCATCCGCATGGACGAAGCGGCCGCCCGAGAAGACAGCGGTGGTGGTGGTGCCCGCGCCGATATCGACGACGGCGGTGCCGAGGTCGGCCTCGTCATCGGCGAGCACGCTCTGCGCCGCCACATAGGGCGTCGCAACCATTGCTTCCACGGCGAGGTGTCCCTGTTCGACCGTGAGCATCAGGTTGCGCGCCGCGGCCGCGTCGACGGTCACGACGTGCATGTCGACGCCGAGCCGGCGGCCGAGCATGCCGCGCGGATCGCGGATCGAATGGACGTCATCGATGGCAAAGCCGATCGGAAGCGAATGCAGCACGGCGCGGCCTTGACGCACCGAATGGCGGCTGCCTGCCGCAAGCACGCGCTCGATGTCGTGTTCGCTGGCGGTTCCGCGCAGCGGCACGCTGGCGGCGTAAAGCTCGCTCGCGATGCGACCCGCGGAGACCGAGACAATCACCGACTCGATGTGCACGCCGGCCGCGCGTTCCGCCGCGTCCACCGCCTGACGGATCGCCGCTTCGGCCTCGACCAGATCGACGACCGTGCCGGCCTTCATGCCGCGCGCCTGGGTGTGGCCGAGGCCGAGCACCTCGACCGCGTGGCTGCGCCGGCGCAGCACTTCCTGCGGCGAGCAGGGCGTGAGCCGCCCGATCAAGCATGCAATCTTGCTGGTGCCGATGTCGAGCGCGCAGATAACGGCCGAGCGCTTCGCCGATACCGGCTTCATCTTCGGGGTCAGGCCGTGCTCGAGGGAACTCATGCGTCCCCTCGCTTGCGCTTGGCGGTTTTATCCTTGAGCGCTTCTTCGCGCGCCTGGGCGGCGGCATCGGAGAGTTGCACGGTCACACGGTCGGACAGCCGCAGGTCGACCGCGATGATGTCGCGGCTGATGAGATGTTTGTCGCGATCGAGTTCGGCGAGCGTGTCGAGGGCGCGCGGGACGTCGTTCTCGGGCAAGCGTACGTCGAGGCCGTTCTTGAGCTTGAGATTCCAGCGCCGCTCCGCCACCAGCACCGACGCCCGCACCTGCTCGCGGATCTCAGGATGCCCGTCGAGCAGCGCGAGAAATTCCCTCGCCCGCGACGCGGCGCCCGCGCCGACGACGAGCGGCAGATGCCCAAAGCGCCAGTCTTCGAACGGGCCGACCACCGTACCGTCCGCGGAAATGACCGACACGTTCCCGTCGCGCTGCCACAGGGCGAAGGCGTCGCGCTCGGTGACGGTGATTTGAAGCCGATCGGGATAGAGCTTGCGTACTGCGGCCTCGGCAATCCACGGGATCGCCTTGAGGCGGGCGCGCGCGGCATCGACGTCGAGGAAGAGCAGCGAGGCGCGGTCGGTGACTCCGGCCGCCGCGAAAATTTCACGGCGGCTCACGTGGTTCTCGCCCGACAACGAAACGGCGGCGAGGCGGAAGCCAGCGGCGTTCGCCGCGGCGTCGCGCGCATCGTTCAAAGCCTCAACGATCATCGGGAAATGGCCGCCTTTCCAAGCCCCGTAACCGATGCTGGCGAGGATAAGCAGCGCCGTCGCCGCCGCGCCGGCCCAGCGCGGCGGTTTCAGGTCCGCCATCCGCGACGACCAGTTTCGCATGAACCGGGTGATTCGGGTCGGGCGTTTTGCGGTGCGGCGCGGACGCGCAGAACCGGTCCCGGCGGCCTGCGCCGGGCCCGTCTGCTCAACCCGCGTCAGCGGTTGAGCGAGGCGTCCTCGACCATCCATCGCACCAGCTCACCGAACGAAATACCCGCATGGGCCGCGAGTTCGGGGACCAGAGAGGTCTCCGTCATGCCAGGCTGCGTATTGACTTCGAGACAGACCAATCCCCCGGTCCCCTCCGTGCTGCCGTCGTAACGAAAGTCGGCACGGCTCACGCCCCGGCAGCCGAGCGCACGGTGAGCCGCAACTGCCAGTCTTCGGACCTCTAGGTAAACAATTGGTGAAATTGGCGCCGGCAGGAGGTGGCGCGACCCTCCGGGGGCGTATTTCGCTTCGTAGTCGTAGAAGCCCGTCGTCGAGAGGATTTCGATGACGTCGAGGGCCCGGTCGCCCATGACCGCACAGGTCAATTCCTTGCCGGGCACGTAGCGCTCGGCGATCAGATCGTCCCCATAGGGCCAATCATCCCGGGTGAGCTCCTGGGGCGGATGCGCATGCTCCTGGGTAACGATGAACACCCCGACGCTCGACCCTTCGGCGAGCGGCTTGAGGACGTAAGGAGGGGGCAGGACGTGGCGCTGTGCCGCGTCGGCCCGGGAGACCACGATGCCATCCGGGATTGGGATTCCGGCCGCGCGGAAGACGGTCTTCGCCACGTCCTTGCGCATGGCGAGCGCCGAAGCGAGCACGCCCGAGTGCGTGTAGGGAATGGCGAGTATTTCGAGGATGCCCTGGAGCGTGCCGTCCTCGCCCGGGCTGCCGTGCAGCACGTTGAGAGCGATGTCGGGGCGCAGCGTCTGCAGCAGCGTGGCGATGTCGCGGCCGACATCGATGCGGGTGACGCGATAGCCCTGCTGTTCCAGAGCCTCGGCACAGGCGCGTCCCGAATTGACCGATACCTCCCGCTCGGCCGACCAGCCGCCCATCAGGACGGCGACGTGCTTACCTCTCGGCATTCAGATTCTTCTTCACCCCGGGCATTCCCGCGACACAAGAGCCGTGATCGCGAATCAGCTAGAGAGAAAGAGAATCGATTTACGCGGATTGCGCCAGCCCGATCCGCTTTATTTCCCATTCGAGATCGACGCCGGAGGTATCTTTCACCCGGCTCCGCACGGTATCGCCCAGTGACTCGATATCGGCGGCCGTGGCGTTGCCGAGGTTGATGAGAAAATTGCAGTGCAGTTCGGATACCTGGGCATCGCCCAGCCTGAGGCCGCGGCAGCCGGCGGCGTCGATGAGCTGCCAGGCTTTTGCACCGGGCGGATTCTTGAAGGTCGAGCCGCCGGTGCGGCTTTTCACCGGCTGGGTCGCTTCGCGTGCCTCCGTGATCGCCTCCATCTCGGCGGCGATTTTCTGCGGATCGCCCGGCTCGCCTTGCAGCAGGGCCTGCGTGAAGACAACGTCGTCGGCGATGCCACAATGGCGGTAACTAAATCCCATCTCAGCGCTGGTGAAGGTGCGGATCGTACCGTTGCGATCGACGCCGCGGGCTTCAATCAACACGTCCTTGGTCTCGCGCCCGTACGCGCCGCCGTTCATGCGGAGCGCGCCGCCGACCGCGCCCGGGATGCCGCGCATGAATGCCAGCCCGGCGATGCCGGCCTCCTGCGCGGCGCGGGCGACCCGCACGTCGGGGACCGCCGTGCCGACCCGCACGCGGGTGCCTTCGACCGCTATGTCGCTAAACCCGCGGCCCAGCCGGATCACGATTCCTGGCACGCCGCCGTCGCGCACGATGAGATTGGAACCGAGACCGACGACGGTCACGGGTAGGTCGCGCGGCAACTGGCCGAGCGCATAGGCGAGATCGGCTTCGTCTTCCGGAACAAACAAAACCTGCGCTGGGCCCCCGACCCGGAACCAGGTGAGTTCCGCGAGCGATTGATTGGACATGAGCCGCCCGCGCACTTGCGGCAACTTCGCCTTCAACTCCGGCACAATATCGGGCAAGCTCATCGGTCACCGGCAAGCGCAGCGAGTTCGCCCGGCAGCGCGTAAGCCCATTGAGTGATGTTGCCGGCGCCGAGGCACACGACGTAATCGCCCGGCTTCGCGAGGCCGCGCACCAGGCCCGCCAATTGCTCCGGGCCGTCGAGCGCGATCACGTGGCGATGGCCGCGCACGCGCAGACCCTGCACGAGACCGTCGCGGTCGGCACCGGCGATCGGCGCTTCCCCGGCGGGATAGACGTGGGCGACGATCACCACGTCGGCGTCGTTGAAGCAGGTGCAGAACTCATCAAACAAAGACGAGAGCCGGGTGTAGCGATGCGGCTGCATCACCGCGATCACCTGGCCGCCCGTCGATTCCCGCGCGGCCTTGAGCACCGCCGCGATCTCCACCGGATGGTGGCCGTAATCGTCGATCACGGTCACGCCGTTCCACTCGCCGGTGCGGGTGAAGCGCCGGCGCACGCCGGAAAAATTCGCGAGCGCGTCGCGGATCGCCGTGTCGGAAACTCCCAGCTCACGGGCAACCGCCACGGCCGCGGTGGCGTTCAACGCATTGTGCCACCCCGGCATGGGAAGCGCGAGATCGGGAATCTCGTGCTCCTTCGTGCCAGTGCGGTCGCGGAACAGGATCCTGAACTTTGAATGGCCGTTCGCATGAGCGAGATCGACGAGGCGCACGTCGGCCTGCGGGTTTTCGCCATAGGTGACGATGCGGCGGTCGGCGATGCGGCCGACGAGCGTTTGCACCACCGGATGATCGATGCACATCACCGCGAAGCCGTAGAACGGTACGTTCTCGACGAACGCCTGAAACGCCGCCTGCACCGCCTCGAAGGTCTCGAAGTGATCGAGATGCTCCGGATCGACGTTGGTGACGATCGCGACGTCGGCGGGCAGCTTGAGGAAGGTCCCGTCGGACTCGTCGGCCTCGACCACCATCCAGTCGCCGGTGCCGAGCCGCGAGTTGGTGCCGTAGGCGTTGATGATGCCCCCGTTGATGACGGTCGGATCGAAGCGGCCCGCTTCGAGCAGCGCTGCGACCATCGACGTGGTCGTGGTCTTGCCGTGGGTGCCCGCGATGGCGACGCAGCTTTTGAGCCGCATCAGCTCGGCGAGCATTTCCGCGCGGCGCACCACCGGGATGCGCCCGGCGCGGGCAGCCGTGAGTTCGGGATTGTCGCGCTTGATGGCGGAGGAAACGACGACGACCGCGGCGCCCTCGACGTGCGCGGCGTCATGCCCGACTTTGACGGCGATGCCCTTCTCGCGCAGGCGCTTGACGTTGGCGCTGTCGGAAACGTCCGAGCCGCGCACGCCGTACCCCAGATTTGCCAGCACCTCGGCGATGCCGCTCATGCCGATGCCGCCGATGCCGACGAAATGAATCGGGCCGATGTCGCGCGGCAGCTTCATGGCGAATGCTTCTCCCTGGGTCGCGGTGCGCGCGCTTTATGGCGCGGCGGAGGCCGCGATGCAAAAGTGACGGCCCTTACTGCCGTTTCCTCAATCCACGCACCTGCGGTATATTGCGCTCATGACAAAGCTCCTTGATCAAGCAATCGCGAAAGTGCGGTCGCTTCCCGACGACGAGCAGGATGCCCTCGCTTTGGCAATGCTCTCCATGACCCATTCGGACGCGGCGGCCGTTCCGCTCGATGAGGAAACCCGTGCCGCCATTCGCGAGGGACTGGCCCAGGCCGACCGTGGAGAGTTCGTGCCGGACGAAATCGTGGCGGAGTCAAATAAGCGCCACGGGATATGAGAGTCAGATATACTCCCCGCGCATTCGCCGATCGCGAAGCTATTTTTGAATACCTGGATCAGCGAAACCCCCGCGCGGCGCATGAGGTGAAGCTTACATTGAAAAACGAGTCAACGGGCTTCAGACCTTTCCGAACCGCCATCGATTGATCAAAGAACTTAACGTCCGTGCGCTGTGGCTCGGGCGTTATCCATACATAGTTTACTATCGCGTCGGCAAAGACGAGGTTTCGATTATTCATATTCGCCACGCTGCTCGACGTCCCTGGCAAGGCGGCAATTAGACAACAGCACCGCCGCTGTCCTGCTCATCCAGGACCGAAAGTTTTGCAACGCGCATCACCAGATCGGCGAGGCGTTCGGCAGCGTCGGGGGCGCCGGCGGAACGAGCGCCCGCCGCCATGGCGGCCAGCCGCGCCGGGTCGGCGGCGAGCGCGGCGATTTCGCGTGCAAGGCGTTCCGGCGTGAAAGCCTCCTGGCGCAGCAGGATGGCGCCACCCGCGGCTTCGAGGACGCACGCGTTGGCGAGCTGGTCCTGATCGAGCGCGTGCGGCAGCGGCACCAGCACGGCGGGGCGGCCGAGCGCCGCGAGTTCGGCAACCGTCGAAGCACCCGAGCGCGACACGACCAGATGCGCCGCGGCGATGCGCGCCGGGAGATCCAGGAAGAACGGCGCCACTTCCGCCGCGACGCCGACGCGCGCAAAAGTCATGCGCACCCGCTCGATGTCTTCCGCGCGAGCCTGCTGCACGACGGAGACCCGCGCGCGCAAGGCCGGCTCGAGCCGCTCGATCGCGGGCGGCACCACGTCGGCCATGATGCGGGCACCCTGGCTGCCGCCGAACGCGAGTAGGCGCAACGGTCCGTTCGGCTCGGGCGCTGCGTAAGGCACAATCGCCGCGAGCACGGCGGGACGCAGCGGATTGCCGGTGCGTGTTGCTTTGGCGGCGAGCGCCGCATCGGCATCGACGACGCCGGCGAAGCTCGTGGCAATCGCGGTGACGCGCGGCGCGAGCAGCCGGTTGGCGCGGCCCATCACGCCGTTCTGCTCGTGTATCAGGCTTGGAATGCGCCGCAGGCCGGCGGCGAGTACGGCCGGTATGCTGGGGTAACCGCCGAACCCCACGACCACGGCCGGCCTCAACTTGCCGAGCAGCCGATAAGCCTTGACGCCACCGACCGCGATAATGGCGCCTGCTTTGGCGTAGCCGAGGGGGCCGCGCGGCGTCGCGCTCGGGATGACGTGCATGGCGCGCGCCGGAAATTTGCCGCCGTAGCCGACCGCGCGGGCGTCGGTCGCAAGCTCGACGGCGACGCCGCGTTGGGCGAGCGCCGCCGCCAGAGCTTCGGCCGGAAACAGATGCCCGCCGGTCCCGCCCGCGGCGAGCAGCACGAGCGGCGCATCGCGCACGCTCAGGCCGGCCTCCCGGCAAGTGCAAGCTCGGGCGGGGGCGCGTCGGCGAGCATGGGCGCGCGCGGGCGCCCGCGCGAGAGCGCCAGCAGCATACCCATGCCGTAGGCGAGCGAAATCATGGACGAGCCGCCGTACGAGATGAACGGCAATGTCATTCCCTTCGCCGGGATCAGGTGCAGGTTGACCGACATGTTGATCGCGGACTGGAGGCCGAACAGCATCGACAATCCAGCCATCGCAAAGCGGGTGAACGGGTCTTCGTCGCGCAACGCGTGGCGCAGCGCGCGGATGACGATGAAGGCGAAGAGCGCGACCAAAACGAGGCACAGCGCGATGCCGAACTCCTCGGCCGCAACGGCGAAGGGATAATCCGCATGGCTGTCCGGGAGGATGCGCTTGACCGTTCCCTCCCCAGGCCCGCGGCCGAACCAGCCGCCGCGCACAAAGGATTCGACCGCGGTGTCGACCTGGAAAGTGTCGCCCGAGCCCTTGTCGAGAAAGCGCTGGATGCGGCTCGCGACGTGCGGGACGGTCGCGTAGGCGGCCGCAAGTCCGACGACAGCGGTCCCGGCGAGGCCGACCACCCAGACGATGCGCATGCCGGCCATGAAGAAGAGCGCGCCCCATACGAGCGCGATCAGCATGGCCTGGCCGAAGTCGGGCTGCAGCACGAGCAGCGCGAGAACCCCGAGTACCAGCACGAGCGAGGCCGTGTTGGCGGGCATTTCCGGCCGCCGCAGCGATTCCCCGAACAGCCAGGAGATGAGGATCACGAACGAAGGCTTCAGGAACTCCGAGGGCTGGATGCTGATGCCGGCGAGCGTGATCCAGCGCCGCGCGCCCTTGACCTCGGCGCCGTACCACAGCGTCAGGGTGACCAGCACGAGGCTGATCGCGAACACGACGAGGGCGAGGCGGCGGAGTTGGCGCGGCGGCAGGAACGAGGTCGCGATCAGCACCAGGAAGGCGGGCGCCAGGAACATCACGTGACGGTTGACGAAATAGAACGGGTCGAGCCCGAGCCGCGCCGCGACCGGGGGGCTGGCGGCAAGCGAGAGCACGATCCCGGCGAGCATCAAGGTGGCGAGCGCGGCCAGCATCAGCTTGTCGACCGTCCACCACCACGCCGCGAAAGTCGTGCGTTCCGTGCGCGAGACCATGGCTCGTCCCTCTACCCCCCTTAGTGGTGCCCCGGCCATGGTTGCCACGGGGTTAAAGAGCCGATGGCGGTGACGTTGTGTCTCCATCAACTGTCGACTGAGCTTGTGTGAAGTATTTCACATTTGCACCGCTCAGCCGCGCATAGCCTTGATTCGCCGGGCTTCTGTCGGGGGTGGTCCCCATGACTGATCGTGAAACGACGAAAGCGGACCGGGCCGGTCACATGGTCCGGCTCGAAGCCGAGAATGCGCGCTTGCGCCGCCTCGCGGCGGAGCCTGCCGCGGACGTTGGCGAACGGCAGACGGCGCGGCGCGTGCGGCGCAGTGACGGAGCGGTCGATCCGGCGCTTCGGCTACTCGTCGGCGTCCCCCGCAGCAATAGCTAACGGCCTTTCAGGCCGCCCCTGGCGGGTACGTCGGCGCCGGCCGCTGCGACAGCCACTACGAGCCGCTCGTCAAGGATACTGGTACCGCGCCCCAGTTGCTGACCTGAAATAGCAATTTCGATCTTTTCTAAGAGCCTTCTGGCATGTAACCTCCGCGATAATAGGAGGGACGTGCTCGATGCCATACGCAGACCCCCGCAGACCCGATAGCACCGATGTAGAGATAGGGAGATTGGTGCGCGTCCAACGCATCGCTCGAGGCTTGTCGCAGACCGAGCTTGCCGACCGGATCGGGGTTACCTTTCAACAAGTACAGAAGTATGAGAGCGGGGCTAATCGCATCTCCATGGGCCGGCTCACGCGAATTTCGCGTGTGCTTGGCGTGGATATCACCTATTTGCTGGGCGCCGCTCGGCGGGCGCCCGTAGCTGCCGCGGTGGACCCCCAAAGGCAAGCCGAGTTCAACAAGGCGGTTGGCATGCTCGGCCGAGTGGGAGCGCTGCGACTGGTCAGGGCGTTCAATGCGCTGCCCGAGCGGCCGGCGCGGTTGCGGGAAACCATTGTCCAGATGGTTGAGGCTACGGCCAGCGCTGAGCAAGCGACCCGGGACGGGAGGTCACGGCGAGCAGGAAGTAGAAAGCGCGGCATGGACTGATCGCGGACGAGCGCAAACCATCCAATCCAATCGCAATCCGACCGATTTCACCCGCCGCTCATCGGTGTTACGCACGGCAGCCCCAGCACCAGCTCACGGAACGCGGCGCCGCGCACCTCGAAGTTCGGGTACTGATCGAACGACGCGCAAGCAGGCGAGAGCAGCACCACCGGCTCGGCGACGCCTGATGCCGCGGCATCGGCCGCGGCAATCGCTACCGCGCGGTCGAGGGTGCCGGCAGCGGCGTAAGGAACCTTCCCTTCCAGCGTCGCGGCAAATTCATCGGCCGCCTCACCGATCAAATAAGCCTTGCGGATGCGCGGGAAGAAAGCCGCCAGGCTGGTGATCCCACCGGTCTTGGGGAGCCCGCCGGCAATCCAGAAAATATCCGTGAAACTCGCGAGCGCGCGCGCGGCAGCGTCGGCGTTGGTCGCCTTCGAGTCGTTGACGAACAGCACGTTGTCCTTGCGGCCGACCTGCTCCATGCGATGGGCAAGCCCCGGAAAAGACACGAGTCCGCGCTGGATCGCCGGCTCGTCGAGACCGAGCGCGAACGCCGCGCCGACGGCGCAAGCCGCGTTCTGGGCGTTATGCAGGCCGCGCAACGAGCCGATGCCGCCGATATGGGCGACCGCGCGCGCCGTGCCGCCCGCCGCCCGCATCACCTGCTCGGCCTCGACGTAGAGTCCGTCCGGCAACGGCCGGCGCACCGACACCCGCACCACCGCACGCCCGGCGCGCCCGATGCGGTCGGCGGCCGCCTGGCCCCACTTGTCGTCGACGCCGACGATGGGCGTGCCGCCGGGCGCGACGCCCACCACCAGCCGCTCCTTGATCGCTGCATAGGCCGCCAGGGTGCCGTGGCGGTCGAGATGATCTTCGCTGACGTTGAGCAGAACGCCGACGGATGGATCGAGGCTCGGGGCAAGATCGATCTGATAGGACGAGCATTCGATCACGTGGGCATGGCCGCGGCGCGGCGGCTCGAGCGAGAGGATCGCCGTGCCGATGTTGCCGCCGCGCTCGGCGGAATAACCCGCGGACGTGAGCAGATGCGCGATGAGCGCGGTCGTCGTGGACTTGCCGTTGGTGCCGGTAATGGCGACAAACGGCGCGTCGGGCGCGACCGCGCGGCGCTGGCGGCAATAAAGCTCGATGTCGCCGATCACCTCGACGGCGGCGTTGCGGGCGAGCCCGACCGACCAGTGCGGCGCCGGATGGGTGAGCGGCACGCCGGGAGAGAGCACCAGGGCCGAAACGCCCGACCAGTCGATGCGGCGCAGGTCCTCGACCGCAAAGCCTTCGGGGGCCGCTTCCGATACTTTCGCCGGCGTGTCGTCCCAGGCGATCGCTTCGGCACCGCCGGCTTTGAGCGCGCGACAGACGGCAAGACCGGAAGCGCCGAGGCCGAACACCGCAAGCGTGCGTCCGGCGAAGGCGGTGAGCGGGATCATCGCAGCTTCAGCGTGGAGAGACCGGCAAGCGCCAGCACGAAGGCGACGATCCAGAAGCGGATCACGATCTGCGGCTCGGTCCAGCCGAGCTTCTCGAAATGATGATGGATCGGCGCCATGCGGAACACGCGCCGGCCGGTGAGCCGAAAGGAGAGAACCTGCACGATCACCGACACCGCCTCGAGCACGAAGAGGCCGCCGATGATCGCGAGCACGATCTCATGCTTGGTCGCGACCGCGATGGCGCCGAGCATGCCGCCGAGCGCGAGCGAACCGGTGTCGCCCATGAAGATCGAAGCGGGCGGCGCGTTGAACCAGAGAAAGCCAACGCCGGCGCCGATCACCGCGCCGCATAGCACGGCCAGCTCGCCGGTACCCGGAACGAAGTGAATCTGCAGATAATCGGCGAACACCGCGTTGCCGACGAGGTAGGAAATCATCCCGAAGCTGCCCGCCGCCACCATCACCGGCACGATGGCGAGGCCATCGAGCCCGTCGGTAAGGTTCACGGCGTTGCCGGCGCCGACGATGATGAACGCGCCGAACACGATGAAGAACCAGCCGAGGTCGAACACCATCTCTTTGAAGAACGGAAAAGTGAGCGAGGTGGAGAACGGCACTCGCCCGAGGTGCGCAAGCGCGTAGCAGGCGGTCGCGGCAATCAGCGCCTCGGCCATCAGGCGCGTGCGGCCGGAAAAGCCATCATGGGTCTGTTTGGTAACCTTCAGATAATCGTCGTAGAAGCCGACGAGACCGAAGCACAAGGTGACGGCGAGCACGATCCAAACATAAGGGTTGGCGAGATTGGCCCACAACAGGGTCGAGACCAGCAAGCCGGAGAGGATCATCAGGCCTCCCATCGTGGGCGTGCCCTTTTTGGTCACGAGATGGGATTCGGGACCGTCGGCGCGGATCGGCTGGCCCTTGCCCTGTTTGACGCGCAAGAGGTTGATGATCTTGGGACCGAACAAAAACACGAAGATGAGCGCGGTCACGACGGCGCCGACCGCGCGGAACGTCAGGTAACGGAAAACATTGAGCACCGAGAGACGGTCGGAAAGGGCGATCAACCAATAGAGCATCGATGTCAGCCTTGCGCAGGGGCGGGTTCGCCGGCCGCTTGCCGGTCGTAGCGGCGCTCCAGCGCCTTGACGATCGGCCCCATGCGCGAGCCGAGCGATCCTTTGATCATCACGGCGTCTCCGGCGCGCACGGCCGCGACCACTTTCGGCTCGAGCGCCACGGCGCTCTCCGCATAGGCGCCGCGCCGCTCGGAGGGAAGGGCCTGCCAGAGTTCGTGCATGAGCGGGCCGGCACAGAACACGAGATCGACCGCGTTGGCGATGATGGGCTCGGCGAGCGCACGATGCAGTTCGGGCCCGTGCGTTCCAAGCTCCAGCATGTCGCCCATGACCGCGATGCGCCGGCCGGCAGGCTCGGCCGGAGTCTGCCCGAGCAGCGCGAGCGCCGCGCGCATCGAGGCCGGATTGGCATTGTAGCTTTCGTCGATGAGGATAGCGTCGCCGCCCGGCAGCGCGAGCGTCATACGCCGCCCGCGGCCGACCGGCGCCGCGAGCGAGACCAGCGCCAGCGCCGTGACCGCAAGGTCGGCGCCGACGAGGCTCGCCGCCGCGAGCACCGCGAGCGAATTGAGCGCCACGTGGCGGCCGGGCGCGCCCAGTTTGTAAGTTACATCCGTGCCGAGGATATTCGCGCGCACGGTCGAGCAGTCCGCCTTGAGCGACGCTTCGATCAGTCGCGCGTCGGCGTCCGGGTGCGCCCCGAAGCCGACCACGCGCGCGCCGGCTGCCTCGGCGGCTCGCTTGAGCCGCTCGAACTGCGGATTGTCGCGGTTGATCACGGCGGCGCCGCCCGGCTCGAGGCCGAGAAAGATTTCCGCCTTGGCGTCGGCGATCGCCTCGACGGATCCGAAATATTCGAGATGCGCCGGCTCGACCGTTGTTACGATGGCAACGTGCGGACGCACCAGCCGCGTGAGGGGGGTGATCTCGCCCGCGTGGTTCATGCCGATCTCGAACACGCCGAAGCGCGCGCTTTGCGGCATGCGCGCAAGCGAGAGCGGCACGCCCCAGTGATTGTTGTAGGAGGCGGCGGACGCGTGGGTCTCGCCTTCGCGCGCGAGCACCAGCTGAAGCGCATCTTTAGTGCCGGTCTTGCCGACTGAACCGGTCACCGCGATGAACCGCGCCTGCGAACGCGCCCGTGCCGCACGGGCAAGATCGACAAGCCCTGCAAGGACGTCCGGCACGACGAGGAGCGGCGCGCCGGCCGGAAAGGCATCGCGCCGGTCCGCCGCGACAACCGCGAGCCCCGCGCCGGCTTCGAGCGCCGCGCCGACGAAGTCGTGGCCGTCGCGGTTTTCACCGGTGATGGCAAAGAAAGCATCGCCCCGGTCGAGCGTGCGGCTGTCGATCGAGAGGCCGGACACATGCGCGGGCAAACTTCCCGCGCGCGCCGCACCCATCGCCGCCGCCATCGCATCGACGGTCCACAGCGCCCGATCGCTCATGCGACCTTCTCCTCGAGCGCGGCCTTGACCGCCGCATGATCGGTGAACGGCAGTATCCGGTCGCCGACGATTTGGCCGCTTTCATGGCCCTTGCCGGCAATGAGCAGCGCGTCGCCGGGTTCGAGCGCGGCGACTGCGCGGCGAATGGCCTCGCCGCGATCACCGATCTCCGCCGCGCCCACGGCACCGCCGAGGATTTCGGCGCGGATGCGCGCGGGCACTTCGCTGCGCGGATTGTCGTCGGTGACGATGACGCGGTCGGCTTTGGCGACGGCGATCGCACCCATGATCGGACGCTTGCCGCGATCGCGATCACCGCCGCAGCCGAACACCACGACCAGGCGCCGCTTGGCGTAGGGCCGCAGCGCTTCGAGCGCCTTGGCCAGCGCGTCGGGCTTGTGCGCGTAGTCGACGAAGATCGGCGCGCCGTTCTTCTGGCCGACCAGCTCCAGGCGCCCCTTGGCGCCGGTGAGATGCTCGACCGCGGAGAAGGTGGCTGCCGGGTCGGCGCCGGTCGCGATAGTCAGGCCCGCCGCAACCAGCGCGTTCTCGACCTGGAACTCGCCCACGAGGGGCAGGCGCAGGCGATGACGGCGGCCGTGGTGGTCGACCTCGATAGTCTGCGCCAAACCGTCGATGGCAGCATCGACCAGCCAGATTCCCTCAGCGTGACGGCCGATGGTGAGCACATCGAGCTTGCGCGCCTTGGCAGCGGCGATCACGTCGGCGGCGCCATCGTGGTCCACGTCGATCACCGCGGCCGTCCCCGGCGTCATCAAGGTGGAGAACAGCCGCAGCTTGGCGGCCAGATAGGCTTCCGGCGTGCGGTGGTAGTCGAGGTGATCGCGGGAAATGTTGGTGAAAGCTCCGACGGCGATGCGCAGCCCGTCGAGGCGGCGCTGGTCGAGGCCGTGCGAGGATGCCTCGATCGCGAGATGACTCACGCCCTCGCCCGCCAGGCGATCGAGGGTGCGGTGCAGTTCGATCGGGTCGGGCGTGGTGAGCGCGCCGTAGTCCTCGCCGCGCGGCGAGACCACGCCGATGGTGCCGATGCTCGCGGCCTTGACGCCCAGCGCGGCCCAGATCTGCCGCGCAAACACGGTCACCGAGGTCTTCCCGCTGGTGCCGGTGACGGCGGCGATGACGTCGGGCTGGCGCGGGTGGATCTTCGCGGCCGCGAGCGCGAGCGCGCGACGCGCGTCGGCTACGCGTACGAAGGTGACGCCTTCGGGCAGCGCCTCGGGCCGCTTCTCAGCGACGATCGCCACCGCTCCGGCCGCGATGGCCGCGGGCACGAACGCCAGTCCGTCGGCCTTGGTGCCCGGCACGGCTACGAACGCATCGCCCGGCTTCACCTTGCGGCTGTCGACCGCCACGCCGCCGATCGCGCGACCACCGTCGCGCTCGTCGATCGCGGAATCGGGGAAAAGCTCGCGCAGAATCATGGAACGTCACCCTCGTAGCCCGCATGAGCGCAGCGAAATGCGGGGAGGTTTCCCCGGATTTCGCGCTGCGCGCTCATCCTGGCTACGAATTGCGACCCGCCGCTTACCGGGCGTCTTTGATGGCCGCAAGGATGAGCTTGTCTGCTGGCGGCAAATCGAAACGCGGCTCGAGCCCGAGGATCGGCGCGATGCGGGCGATCACCTTACCGGCCGTGGGCACCGCGTTCCATCCCGAGGTGTTGAAGCCGTGGGTTTCCGTGGTCGCCAACGGATCGTCGAGCATGATCAACAAAAGATAGCGCGGCTTGTCGGCCGGCATGATGGCCATGAAGGTGGTCAGCACCTTGGTCTTGGAATAACGGCCGCCGACGATCTTGTCGGAGGTGCCGGTCTTACCGCCGACGTAATAGCCCTTCACGTCGGCCTTGGTGGCGGTGCCCTTTTCGGCGTTGAGCCGCATCAGGTAGCGCATCTTGTCGCTGGTCTCGGGCTTGATCACCTGCACGCCGATCGCCCGCGCCTCTTCTTCGCTGCGCTTGAGGAAGGTCGGCGGAATAAGGTGCCCGCCGTTGACGAGCGCGCCCACCGCCATGACGGATTGCAGCGGCGCGACGGAGAGACCGTGCCCGAACGCAATTGTGATCGTGTTCAGCTCTCCCCAGCGTTTGGGGACCAGCGGCTCGGCGCTTTCCGGCAGCTCGGTGCGCAACCGGGTGAGCTGGCCCATTTTTCTCAAGAAGGCCTTGTGGCCCTCAATCCCGACCGCGAGCGCCATGCGGGCGGCGCCGATATTCGATGAGTAGGTGAAAATCTCCGGCACGCTGAGCACGCGGTTCTGCGCGTGAAAATCGTGAATGTCGAACTTGCCGAAGCGCAGCGGCATGCGCGCGTCGTAGGTCGAGTTGAGCGTCGCCTTGCCGGAATCGAGCGCCATGGCGAGCGTGAGCGCCTTGAAGGTCGAGCCCATCTCGTAAACGCCGGTGGTCAACCGATTGATGCGAGTCGGATCGAGCGCCTCGCGCGGATTGTTCGGGTCGTAATCCGGCACCGAAACCATGGAGACGATCTCGCCGGTGCGCACGTCGGTGACGAGGCCGGCGGCGGCCTTGGCCTTGAATTTGTCGAGCGCGATGAGAAGTTCGTCGCGCAACGCGTGCTGGACGCGCAAGTCGAGCGCAAGCTCAACCGGCTTCTGCAAACGGTCAGTGGCGAGCCCGGCCATGTGCAGCGCCGCGAGCCCGTGCGTGTCGAGCCAGCGCTCGATCCCGGCGATGCCCTGGTTGTCAATATTGACGTGGCCGATCACGTGCGAGACTTCGCGCCCATTGGGATAGACGCGCTTGTTCTCATCGAGGAAGCCGAGGCTCGGAATGCCGAGCCGGTGCACCTCGATCTGCTGCTTCGCGGTGATCTCGCGCTTGAGCCAGACGAAGCCGCGCTTCGAGGCGAGACGTTCGCGCGCTTCGCCGGAGTCGATGTCCGGCAGCGCCGCGCTGAGCAATTCGACCGCCTCATCGACATCGACGATCTTGCGGGCGTCGGCAAAAAGCGAAGGCGCCTTGACGTCGGTCGCGAGGATTTCGCCGTTGCGGTCGAGGATGTCGGGGCGGGCGGTGGCGACTGCTTCCTGGGCGATGCCGCGCCGCATTCCGTGGTCGTGCACCGTGGCGAGCACGACGAGACGCACCGCTATCACCGCGTAGATCGCCGCAAAGGCCGCGACGGCAAGCCCGACACGGGCGCGCGCCTTGGCGCTGCGGTCGATGTTGCGGCCGTAAAGCAGCCGATGCAGCAGGCGCCGCCGCGGCGGCGCGGGGACGGGCACGAGTTCTCGGGAGGTCGAGGGCTGCATCGGGTTCACCTCGCGCGCGCCTGCGCCTGGATGCTGCCGGTCACTTCGACCTCGCGTCCGAGCAGCGACGCGATCGGATCGGTCTCGACCGGCGGCACCACCTGCGGCGGCCGCTCGGGCAGCCGGTCGAGGGCGTCGTACTGAGCGGTGTCGATCGGTTTGAGCGGCAGATGACGGCGCGCGAGGCCCTGCAGGCGTTCGGGATTGTCGAGTTCGCTCCAGGTGGCGCGCAGCGCCGCGATGGCATCGCGCTCACGCCGCACTTCGGTGCGCAGCTTGGCGACGCGCTCGGCCTGCAGGGTTGAGTCGAATTTGATTTTGTAGACGTCCGCCGCCGCGAACACGAGCGCGGCGACGACCAGCACATGGACCAGACGCAACATCACGAACGCCCTCGCATCACGTCGGCAAGGCGCGGCAGGCGCGGCAACGGCGGCATCCGCTCGAGCGGCGGCGCGGCGGTGCGCTCGGCCGCGCGCAATTTGGCCGAGCGGGCGCGCGGGTTCGCCGCGATTTCCGCCGTGTCGGCAGTCACTGGGCGCGGCGTGAGCAGGCGAAAGCTTTGCGCGGGCGCCGTCACCTCGGGAAGATGCCGCGAGCCGCGCGTGGCTTTCCCGCGGTCCGAGAGGAACGTCTTGACCAGCCGATCCTCGAGGGAATGGAAAGCGATCACGACGAGCCGTCCGCCCGGCGCGAGCACGCGCTCGGCCGCCGCCAGAGCCAGGCTCAATTCAGCAAGCTCTTCGTTCACGAACATCCGCAACGCCTGAAACGTGCGGGTCGCCGGATGAATGTCGCGCGGACCGCGCACGACGCGGGTGACGATGTCAGCGAGGGCGCCGGTGGTAGCGATCGGAGCGGTCTCGCGCGCGGCGACAATGGCGCGTGCGACCGCCCGCGCATGGCGCTCTTCGCCCAAGGTGGCGATGATGGCGGCGAGGTCCTGCGGCGAGGAGTGTGCAACGACATCAGCTGCGCTCGGCCCCTCCGAACCCATGCGCATGTCGAGCGGCCCGTCGCGGCGGAACGAGAAGCCGCGCGCCGCCTCGTCGAGCTGCATGGAGGAGACGCCGAGATCGAGCAGCACGCCATCGACCGACGGGTGGCCGTTCTCACCGGCGATCTCGTCGAGCCGGGAAAAACGGTCCTCGACAAGCGTGAGTCGGCCTTCCGAGCCGTCGACCAAATCAAAGCCGCCGGCGATCGCGTTGCGGTCGCGGTCGATGCCGATCACCTGCGCGCCCGCTGTCGCCAGGATCGCGCGCGTGTGGCCGCCCGCCCCGAAGGTGCCGTCGATGTAGATGCCGCCGGAGCGGACGTTGAGGAATCCGACCGCCTGGGGACCGAGCACGGGAATGTGACGGGCCGGTCCGCCAGCGACACCGTCCCCGGTGCCGCGGCCCGTCGTCATCCCCGTGCTCCGTGCGGATCGTCCGCCGCCCTCCGGGAGCCGAGCTGCTTCTTGAGCGCGCGCACCTTCTCGGTGGCCTCCGCGAGTTGCGCGCGGAAACGCTCCGGCTCCCAGATCTGAAACTTGTGGCCGAGGCCCACGAAGGCGACCGCTTCGGCTATCCCGGCGTGGGTCTTGAGCGGCTCGGTCAGGATCACCCTCCCCTCGCCGTCGATCTTCAAGGTCTCGCTCGTCCCGTAGAGCGCCGCCGAGAAATCCTCGCGCTCGTCCGAATAGGACGGAAAGCGCCCGATCAGGTTGTCGATTTCCTTGAGCAACGCGTTCCCCCCGGCATCGAGCGCGGGCCGGTCGAGGGTCGGGTAGCAGTAGAGACCCTCGAAGCCGTCGCGGGCGAGGACCGCGCGATACGGGGCCGGGATCGACACCCGTCCCTTGGCATCGAGGCGCAATGTGTAATTGGACACGAAGAGGTCCATGCCCCTGGTCACCGGCGGCCGCCGACCACACGCGCCGATCAATGAACGCTACGCGGCGTGGGAAATCATGGGATACCATGGGACACTATAGTCGTCAACGAACCGCCGCGGCCACCCGCCTTTTCTGGCGCGCGTCCGCCCGCTGCCGATTAACGCGGCTTAACCTTAAGAAAGGGTTTGCGAGCCGTAGCCCGCATGAGCGCAGCAACATGCGGGGCCGGTCCCGGATTTTGCGCAAGCGCGGCTCATCCGGGCTACACTGCGCAACCGCTCCACTGAGGCCCCGCCATGACCATCATGTATCACGAGGGCAATCGCCGCCTGCAGGACGCATTCGACAGCCGCCGCATCTCCGATCGGCTGGAGGAAAAGCTCACCCGCACCGCATTCACCGACGACGACAAGGCGTACATCGAGTCGGCAATGTTTTTCTTCCTCGCCACGGCGGACGCGGACGGGCGGCCCGACTGTTCGTTCAAGGGCGGCATGCCGGGGTTCGTGCGCGTCACCGGCCCGTCACAACTCGCGTTTCCCGACTACGACGGCAACGGCATGTTCAAGAGCCTCGGCAATTTGCTGGTCAATCCCAACGTCGGACTGCTTTTCATCGACATGCAGAAACCGCGCCGGCTCCGCGTCAACGGCACTGCGGCTGTGAACCGTGATGACCCGCTCCTGACACAAACAGTCGGCGCGCAGATGATCGTGCGGGTCAACGCGCGCGCGATCTTTCCCAACTGCCCGCGTTACATTCCGCAGTTCACGCTCGCCGAACCGTCGATTTATGCGCCGCGCGCCGGCTGCGATTTCCCCGAGCCGAAGTGGAAAGAGTTCGCGGATTTCAAAGATTGCATCCACCCGCGCCAGCCGACGTTCCGAGGCACAGCCGAGTGAGCGGCTTTCCTCCCGACTCCCCGCTCGTCGATCGCATCGTCCCCTCACCCAATCACAAGGAGCGCGTTGGGCACGGGCGGCCGGACATGATCGTGCTGCATTACACCGGCATGGCCACCGCCGAGGACGCGCTCGAGCGGCTGTGCTCGCTCGATACCCCGCAGGTCTCATCGCATTATCTGGTGTACGAGGACGGCCGCATCTTGCAGCTGGTTTCGGAAGCGCGACGCGCCCAGCACGCGGGCATCTCATCGTGGGAAGGCGAGACCGACATCAACTCCCGCTCGGTCGGGATCGAGATCGTCAATCCAGGACACGACGGCGGCTATCCGGATTTTCCCGACCGGCAGATCGCGGCGGTGATCGCGCTCTGCCGCGACATCCTTAAGCGAAGGCCCATGCGCGCCGACCGGGTGGTCGCGCATTCCGACGTGGCGCCGAGCCGCAAGCAGGATCCGGGCGAGAAGTTTCCGTGGGCACGGCTGCACGCCGAGGGGGTCGGCTATTGGGTCGAGCCGGCGCCACTGAGCGCGCCGCGCGGGCTTTCGATCGGCGATAACGGCGCTGCGGTTGCCGAACTGCAAGCCTCGCTCGCCAAATACGGCTACGGCATTCCAGCAGTTGGGCAGTTCGATCAACCGATGCACGACGTGGTCGTTGCCTTCCAACGGCACTTCCGCCCCGCCCGCGTCGACGGAATTGCGGATGCCTCGACATTCGACACTTTGCGACGCCTCCTGGCTGGTCGACCTGCTTGACGAGCCATGCGCCAAACTCTTTGCTGCGGTGGAAGAAGGTGACCGATGCCGCATGATTTGCACGGACTGCCAATCACGACCTCGCCCGAAGCAGCCCAGGCGTCCGACCGCACCGTGCTGGCGTATTTGAAATACAAGGTCGATGCGCCCGAGCATCTCAAGCGCACGCTTGCGGCCGATCCGGAGTTCGCCCTCGCGCACTGCCTCAAGGGGTACTTCGCCATGCTGTCCTACAAACAGGCGAACGTGGCGGTGGCGGCCGAGGCGGCCAAAGTTGCACGCGCGCATGTCGCTCAGGCGACGCCGCGCGAACGCGCGCACGTCGATGCGCTCGAAGCGTGGATCGCCGGCGACCTCGAACGCATGATCGCGGTCTGGGAGGCGATCCTCGCGGAGCATCCGGCCGACGTTCTGGCGCTGCGGCTTGCGCATTTCAACAATTTTTGGCTCGGCCGGCCGCACGAGATGGCGGCCTCGGTCGCACGCGTGCTGCCAAAGTGGGGGCGCGAGCTTCCCGGCTACGGCACGCTGTTGTCATGCCGCGCGTTTGCGCTCGAGGAATGCGGCGACTACGCCGGCGCCGAACCCGCGGGACGCGCCGCGGTCGAAATCGATCCGGCGGACGTGTGGGGCACCCACGCGGTCGCCCATATCATGGAGATGCAGGGCCGGCATGCGGAAGGCATCGCCTGGCTCGACCAGCTGGAGCGCCACTGGGTCGGGGCCAACAATTTGCTGCATCATCTGTGGTGGCACCGCGCGCTCTACCACCTCGAACGCGGCGAGCACGCCGAGGTTCTCGCGCTCTACGACCGCCGCTTCCGCGACCTGTCTTCGCCGCTCACCAAGGCGCAGCCGGATCTCTACATCGACGTGCAGAACGCCGCCTCGATGCTGTTCCGCCTGGAACGCCGCGGGGTCGACGTGGGCGATCGCTGGAACGAAATCGCCGACAAAGCAGAAGCGCGCATCGGCGACTGCCTTTCCGCCTTCACGCTGCCGCACTGGATGATGGCGCTCGCCGCCACCGGGCGCGAGGACACGGCACGGCGCATGCTCGACGGGATGCATGCGTTCGCCGGGAACGGCACCACGACGGGAAGAATCGTCGGCGATATTGCCGTGCCGATCTGCCAAGCGGTGCTGGCGCATCGGCGCGGGGAAGCGGCGCGGGCGGTGTCGCTGATACGCCCGGTGCTCGACGACATGCACCGCCTGGGCGCCAGTCACGCCCAGCAGGACGTGCTCGAACAGCTCTTCCTCGACGCGGCGATGAAGGCCGACAGCGCTGACGACGTGCGACGACTGCTCGCCCGCGTGGCGCGCCATCCGGTGCCGCCGCACGGCCGCGTCGGCTACGCCGAAGCGGCGAAGATTTATTTGCACTGAACGGAGCTTTGCATGTCCCGCTTTATCTTGGCGATCTTCGCCGCCATTGTGCTGTTCGGTGCGCCCGCGCTCGCGGCCGAGATCAAGGTGTTTTCCGCCGGCGCAATCGAGCCCGGGCTCGTGCGCGCGATCGAGGCGTTCAAGCGTGCAAGCGGCTACACGGTGAAGGTCGAGTTCAACACGGCGCCGCAGCTCGCCAGCCGACTCGCCGCGGGCGACGTCGCCGACGTGCTGATCGCGCCGCCGGCCGCGCTCGATCAGCAGGTCAAGGATGGCAAGGTGGCGGCGGACGGACGGATGACGGTGGGTCGGGTCGGCGCCGGCGTGGTGATGCGCGCGGACTTGCCCGCCCCGGATATCTCGACGACCGCCGCGTTCAAACAAACCGTTCTCGGTGCCGAGTCGATCGTATACAACACAGCCTCCACCGGACTCTATCTGGAGAAGCTGTTCGAGCGGCTCGGTATCGCGGAGCAGATCAAGGCCAAGACCACGCGGTATCCCAACGGCGAGCGGGTGATGGAGCACCTCATCCACGGCAAGGGCAACGAGATCGGCTTCGGCGCCATCACGGAGATCAAGCTGTTCGAGCCCAAGGGGCTCAAGCTCGTGGGCCCGCTGCCCGGCGAAGTACAGAATTACACCACATACGCCGCCTCGCTGATGACCGGCGCGCCCTCGCCACAGGCCGCAAAGGCGTTCATCGCGTTCCTCGGCAGCGCCGAAGCGAAGCACTCCTTCGCGGCGGGTGGTGTTGAATAAGCCTCGTCGCATCAGCTCTTGACGCCCGGGACCACGCACCCCATCCCTACGGGGTCAGTCGGCCGGACGGCCGTCCCGGCAAGCGCCGAAAGGCCGCCGGGGAGGAAAGTCCGGGCTCCATGGACATACGGTGCCGGATAATGTCCGGCGGGGGTGACCCCAGGGAAAGTGCCACAGAGAAGAGACCGCCTGCCCGAGCTTCGGCGAAGGCGGGCAAGGGTGAAACGGTGCGGTAAGAGCGCACCGCGCGTCCGGCAACGGGCGCGGCACGGCAAACCCCACCGGGAGCAAAACCGAATAGGGGCGGCGCGGAGGAGCAATCCTCCGGATCAATGTCCGGATCGGCCGCTCGGGTAGGTTGCTCGAGACGCCGGGCAACCGGCGTCCCAGAGGAATGGCCGTCACGCGCCGGCGCGAGCCGGCGCCGCACAGAACCCGGCTTACAGGCCGGCTGACGCGATGCGGGGCGTCCGGCGGAAACGTCGGGCGCCCCACCAGTTTTTGGTGTGATTGATTTGTCCGGGATTTCACCGTACATTTAAGTCGGAGAAGAAACATGCCCCAGACCGCAACGCGTAACACCCGACTCGAAGCTCGCATTTCCCGCGATGGTTTGGCGCTCGTGAGGCGCGCCGCGGAAATCGAGGGTCGTTCGATCAGCGACTTCGTGGTCGCCGCGGCTCAGGACGCCGCCCGCCGAATCATAGCGGACGTCGAGGTGATACGCCTCTCACAACGGGCGCAGGAGAAGTTCGCGGAACTACTCCTAAACCCGCCGAAACCATCGCGCGGATTAAAACGCGCTGTTGCAAATCATCGACGGCTGATCCGTGAAGCTCGGTGACGCCGGCGTTCATCACCGAACCGCTGGATCGTCACCACGATCGTGACGCATTCGTTTGCGGCTCTGACGCACTTGATCGTTATCTGAAAGAACGCGCTTCACAGGATATCCGCCGCCGCGTCGCTGGCTGCTTCGTTGCAGTCGGTGATGGTGGAAAGATCGTCGGATACTACACGCTGGCGGCAACAAGCGTCCGCCTGGACGCTCAGCCCGGTGAACTTGCGAAGCGCTTGCCACGATATCCTGCGGTGCCGGCCGTTTTGATGGGCCGCCTGGCCATCGCCCTCGGTCACCAAGGCAAGGGCCTAGGCAGCGCTTTAATTGTAGACGCAGCCGCGCGAGTCGATCGGGTTGGTATTGGTGCATTCGCGTTAGTCGTCGATGCGAAGGATGACCGCGCCAAGATATTTTATGAGGCGAATGGATTCGTGTCCTTACCTGATGAGGAGCGCCGCTTATGTTTACCGATCGAGACAGCGTTGCAAGCTCTTCGCGAATGAGCGCTCTCCAAACAAAGCGCGGGTACCTCGAGCGGCCAGGCTGCCGGCTCTATTACGAGGTCACCGGCGCCGGGCCGGCGATCGTGTTCGCGCACGGGCTCGGCGGCAATCATTTGAGCTGGTGGCAGCAGGTGCCGCGCTTTGCCGACCGTTACGCGTGTATCACGTTTGCTCATCGCGGCTTTGCACCGTCGGGCGAAATCCCCGGCGGGCCCGATCCGGCCGACTACGCGGGCGATCTCGCTGCGCTCATCGATCATCTCGCCCTCGACCGCGTGTTCCTCGTGGCGCAGTCGATGGGCGGCTGGACGTGCCTGGAGTATGCGTTAGCCCATCCCGAGCGCGTGCGGGCGCTCGTGCTCGCCTCGACCGCGGGCGCGATCGCCCGCCGCGCGACCCTGCTGCGCGATCAGCCGGCGCTCGACGCCTGGATCGCGCGCGCCGCCGCCGCGCGGACGCGGATGCAGCGTGACGGCGTTCATCCGGCCGCCGGAGCGCGCATGGCGCGCGAGCAGCGGGCATTGCATTTTCTCTATCGTTCCATCGACGCCATGGCCGGCGCCAAGCTCGACAAGGAAGGTTTGCGCGCGCGCATGATCTCGCTGCAGACCCGGCCGCCGGATGACCTCGCGCGGGTCGGTATTCCGACCCTCTTCATCACCGGCGAAGAGGACGTGGTGTTTCCACCCATGCTCGCGCCGGCGCTCGCCGCGCTGATGCCGAACGCACGGGTCGAGCAGGTCGCGGCGGCCGGGCACTCGGTTTATTTCGAGCGCTCGGATGTTTTCAATCAGTTTGTAGACGACTTTTTCACGACCGCGGGCGCGGAACGCTCGTGACCACGCGCACCTCCCTGGATTGCTTCGTCGCTTCGCTCCTCGCAATGACGCTCTTTCACGAGAGCCAGCGCTTGCGCCGCTTGTAATGCTTCACGTCGCGGTAGGATTTGCGCGTGCCGATCTCGTTGAGGCCGAGATAGAATTCCTTGATATCCGAGTTGCGGCGCAAGTCATCGGCCGGTCCTTCCAGCACGATGCGGCCGTTCTCCATCACGTAGCCGTGGTCGGCAATGTCGAGTACGAGCGTGGCGTTCTGCTCGACGATGAGGACCGTGAGGTTGCGCTCCTCCTTGAGCCGCTGGATGATCGTGAAAATTTCCTCGACGATCAGCGGCGCAAGGCCGAGCGAGGGCTCGTCGAGCAGGATGGCCTTCGGGTCCGACATCAGGGCCCGGCCGATCACCATCATCTGCTGCTCGCCGCCCGACAGATAGCCCGACTGGAGCCGCCGGCGCTCTTTGAGCCGCGGGAATACGTCGTAGACAAGCTCGATGCCGTCACGGACGAGCTTGCCGTCGCCGCGGATATGGCCGCCGGCGATCAGGTTCTCCTCGACCGTGAGATTGGGGAATACGCGCCGGCCTTCAAACACCTGGACGACGCCGCGCTTGACGACCTCATGGGCCGGCAACTGGTCGAGCCGCTCGCCATCAAGCTCGATCGTACCCTTGGTGACGCGGCCGCGTTCGGTGCCGAGGATGCCGGAAACGGCCTTGAGCGTCGTCGTCTTGCCGGCCCCGTTCGCACCGAGAAGCGTCGTGATGCGCCCGGGCTCCGCGCGCAATGAGATGCCGCGCAGCACGAGGATCACATTGTCGTAAACGACTTCGATGTTGTTGAGTGCAAGCACGACTGCCTCGCAAACTTGTCCCGGACGCGATGCAGAGAAGCGGTGCATCGCTGATCCGGGATCAAACAAGTTGCTCTAGATCCCGGGTCTGCGCCGCATCACTACGTGCTGCGGCGCGCCCGGGACAAGCGTTACTCGGCGGAAGCGACCGCCTTGGCCAGCACGTCCGGATAACCGCGGAACCACTCGGTCTCCTTGACGAACTTGCCGCCCTTGACCTGGAAGATCTGCACCCAGCCACCGCCTTCATGGTTGGCAGACGTGATCTCCATCGGCGGGACCAAGCCACCGAGGGTGAAGTCCTTGACCTGCTCGAAACCCTTGCGCACATCCTCGCCGGTCGGCTTGGCGCCGCCTTTGGCTTTGATCGCGTTGCGGATCGCCTCGACGTGCAGCGCGATCGCGAGCAGGCCGCGGTTGTAATAGACCGTCGACTTCATCTCCTTGGGCGGCTCCTTGCCCTGGGCCTTGTAGAAGTCGGCGATTTCCTTGCGGATCGGATAATCATCGCCCACGCCGGCAAACTGCAGGGTGTGGTAGCCCTCGGCCACGGCCCAGCCGCCCGCCGCTTCAATGTCGGCCTCGGACGAAGCCCACACGAGGCCGATCGCCTTCGACAGCGGATAACCGGCGCGCTTAAGTTCCTTGATGGCGACCGAGGGCGAACGCCCGAACAGATGCGAGATCACGAAGTCGGGCCGGTAGCGTTGCGCGATGTCGAGCACCTGCGCACCCATCTCGACGCCGGGCGGCGGGACCGCGAAACCACGCAGCTCGAATTTCTCGGTCTTCTGTATTTCTTCGATGATCGGCAGCGGCTCGCGGCCGGCAGGGTTATCATAGAAAAGATAGGCGATCTTTTTGCCCGCGAGGCTTCCGCCGAGCTTTTCCTTCACGAACTGGAGCGCGGCGGCGCTCTGCGACCAATACGAGGCAGCGATCGGGAACAGATAGGGATAGCGGGCGCCATTCGCGGCTGCTGACGTGCCGAACCCGGGCGAGGTGCCGGGAATCTTGTCCTCGTTGAGCTTCTGGGTGAGCGCTTGGGTCTGCGGGGTGCCGTAGAGCATGATCGACACGGCGCCGTCGGCCTTGAAGCGCTCGTAGCTCTCCATCGCCGGCGGGACCTTGTACTCGTGATCGATCTCGCGCGCGACGATCTTATAACCCTCGACCCCGCCCTTGGAATTGATAAGGTCGAGATAGTTCTGCACGGCCGGGCACAGCTCGACACCGACGAGCTGGGTCGGACCGGTACGGTCGCACTGCTCGCCGATCTCGATGACTTTTTCCTGCGCCCGCGCGGCGCCTGAAAACCACAGGGCGGTGGCGGCTGCCGCCGCAAGGGCGGTACCCGCGGCCGATGTGCGCCTCATGTTTGCTCTCCTCCGGTTATTTTTCCTGCCTCAATACGAGAAGGGCCACATCCGAAAGTAATTGCGGATGTTGCCCCACAGCCGGTTGAGGCCTTCCGGCTCCACGACCAGGAACAGTACGATCAGACCGCCGAACATGACCAGTCGCAGGTTCGGGATGATATTGAGTAAATCGCCCTGTGAAAACAGCAAATCGCCCATGCCTTCGAGCACCCAGCGAGTGACAATCGGCAACAGGGTGACGAAGGCGGCGCCGAGAATCGAGCCGAGCACCGAACCCAACCCGCCGATGATGATCATGGCGAGATAATCGATCGAGACGTTGATCTGGAATTGCTCGTAATTGGCGATGCCGAGATAGTAGGTGTAAAGCACGCCGGTGACGCCGGCGTAGAACGACGAGATCGCGAACGCCAGCAGCTTGTAGCGGAAGATGTCGATACCGATGATTTCCGCCGCGGTGTCGTGGTCGCGCACCGCAACGAACGCGCGGCCGATGCGCCCGCGCACGATATTCTGCGTGGCGACGATCGCCAGCACGAGGAAGACCATCAGAAAAAAATAGAGCTGCGTCTGGGTCTTGAGCACCGTGCCGAACACGCTCGGCCGCGGCACCTCGATCGAGGCCTGCACGCCGCCGGAAATCCACGGCGTGTGGTTGATGATCCATTCGATGATCAGCTGGGCGGCGAGCGTTGCGATCGCGAGATAGAGGCCCTTGATGCGCAGCGACGGGATGCCGACGATCCCGCCGATCAGCGCCGCCATCAGGCCGCCGGCGGGAATCGCGATCCAGAACGGCGCGCCCAGGCGCATGATCAGGTTGGCGGCGGTATAGGCGCCGACCGACATAAAGGCGCCGTGGCCGATCGACACTTGGCCGGTGTAGCCGACCAGGATGTTGAGCCCCAGCGCGCCCACGCTGGCGATGAGGATTAAGTTGAGTATCGAGATCAGATATTCGCCGAGAACGAGCGGCGCGATGACGATGAACAGCACGGCGACCGCCGCCACGGCCCACTTTGTGATGGGCAGCGGATAGAGCGCCATGTCGGTGGCGTAGGTCGTCTTGAAGACACCGGACTCGCGGTAGAACATGTGTGCTCTGGCGGCCTGAGTCTAAACGCGCTCGATCTGCGGCTTGCCGAACAGGCCGTAGGGCCGGATCATCAGGGCGATGATCATCAACACATAGGGCGCGAAGTCCTTGGTACCGCCGCCGACGTAAGGGTCGAGATAGCCGGCGGCGAGATTCTCGACGACGCCGACGATGAGCCCGCCGATCACGGCGCCGATCACTGAATCGAGGCCGCCCAGGATCACCACGGGAAAAACCTTCAGGCCCACCTGGGCGAGCTGATTGTCGACGCCGAGCATCGCCCCCCAGACGACACCGCCGAGCGCGGACACGATGCCGGCGAGCGCCCAGGCGAGCGCGAAATAGCGCGGCACGTTGATGCCCATCGCCATCGCCACCTGCTGGTTATCGGCGACGGCGCGCATCGCCACCCCCATGCGGGTGCGCAGGAAAAACCAGCTGAAGGCCGCGAGAAACGCGAGGCTGATGGCCGCGCTCACGAGTTGAACCGGCGGCAGGAACACCGGCCCGACGTAGATCGGCTCGTCTCCCACCGGCATGACGATGGCGCGGGTGCCGGCGCCGAACACCAGCGTCGAAAACCCGCGCAGCAGCGCGGCGATGCCGATCGTCGCCATGATCACGGCGACCACCGGCCGGCCGATCAGCGGGCGCAGCACCACGCGCTCGAGGCCGAAGCTGAAGACGACCATGCACAGGATCGCGATGAGCGCGCAGGCCCAGAACGGCAGGTCGGCCGCATAGGCGCCGGCCGCGGCGATGAACGCCGCGAACATCACGAACTCGCCCTGGGCGAAGTTGATGGCGTCGGTCGCCTTGTAAACGAGCACGAAGCCGAGCGCGATCAGCGCGTACATGAGCCCGATCATCAGCCCGTTGGTCACAAGGACCAGCGTGAACTGCAGGTCGAACTCAGGCATGGACGGGTTCTCGCGCCGGCGCGGGAACTGCGCGGGCGGAAACTTCGGGCGCGGCCGGCGCGTCCGGAACGTCGGCAATCTTCAGACAGACCTTGAGCTTGCCCGTGCGGCCGTCTTCGTAGGTGATTTCCGTGTTCAGCTCGACGTCCTCTGCCTCGCTGTAGAGCGCGGCAATGGCGGCGGCGTATTTCTCCGCCACGAAGCGGCGCCGGATCTTGCGGGTGCGCGTGATCTCGTTGTCGTCGGCATCGAATTCCTTGTTCACCAGCAGGAATCGTCGGATGCGGGCGCTTGGCGGGAGCGTGTCGTTGCAGATGCGGATTTCCTCCGCGATGAGCGCGCGCACCTCGGGCCGGGCGCTCAAGTCCTGGAACGAGGTGTAGGCGAGATTGCGCCGCTCCGCCCATTTGCCGACGGTCGCGAGATCGATGGCGATGAGCGCGGCGACGTACGGTTGGCCGTCGCCGAACGGGACCGCCTCACGGACGAACGGGCTGAACTTGAGCTTGTTCTCGATGAACTGCGGGGCGAACGGCGTGCCGTCGGCGAGCGCGCCTACGTCCTTCGCGCGATCGATGATCACCAGATGGCCGCGCGGATCGAGGAACCCCGCGTCGCCGGTGCGATACCAGCCATCGTCGGTGCGCGAGTCTTTGGTGGCATCGGGCTGCTTGTAATAACCTTCGAACAGGCCGGCCGAGCGGATGAGCACTTCGCCGTTCTCGGCGATGCGGATATCCATGCCGGAGCAGACGCGCCCCACCGTGTTGGGATACGCCTCGCCGTCCGGCTGCAGCGCCGCAAGTCCGGCAAGCTCGGTGGCGCCATAGATTTGTTTGAGATTGATGCCGAACGAGCGGAAGAAGCGGTAGGCATCGGGGCCGAGCGGCGCGCCCCCGGTATAAGCCCAGCGCGCGCGTCGCAGCCCAAGCTGGTCGCGCAGGGGCGCGTAGATGAGCAACTCGCCGAGCTTAAGGCCGAGCCGGGTCGCGAGCGAAAGCGGCTTGCCGTCGTGCCGGGCGAGTTCCGCCCGATCGGCGAGATTGCGAAAGAACGCAAACAGCCGGCGCTTGAGCCAGGAGGCGTCGGCGGTGCGGATCTGGATCGCGGTGAGCATGTTTTCCCAGATGCGCGGCGGAGCGAGAAAGGCCGAGGGGCCGAGTTCGCGCAGGTCCCGCTGCACCGTCTCGACGTTCTCCGGGCAATTGCAGGTGAAACCGACCATCAAGCTGATCGTGGTCGAATAGAGGCTGTCGCCGATCCACGCCATCGGCAGATAGCAGAGCCACTCGTCGTCGATGCGCACGTCCTCGGCCTTAAGGAAGGCCTGGCCGGCGTTGATGAGATTGGCTTGCGAGAGCATCACGCCCTTGGGGCGCCCGGTGGTGCCGGACGTATAGGCGAAGAGCGCGATGTCGCTCGGCGTGCCCTTGTCGATTTCCGCTTCGACGTAACCGGCGCGCTCGAATCCGAACGTGCGGCCCGCCGCCTGCACCTCCTCGAATGATCGGAGCAGCGGCGAATCGTAATGCCGCATGCCGCGCGGATCGTCGTAGATCAGAAGTTTGAGCGACGGCAGTTGATCCTTGAGCGAGAGGACCTTGTCGACCTGCTCCTGATCCTCCGCGACGATCACCGAGACCTCGGCGTGCGCGAACACATACGCGAGTTCCGAAGCGATCGAATCCTGGAACACCGGGACGGCGATGCCGCCGAGGCTCTGTGCCGCGAGCTGCGCCCAGTAGAGACGCGGGCGGTTGTCGCCGATCACCGAAAGCTTGTCGCCGCGCTTGAATCCGTGCGCCGCGAGCCCGAGCGCGAAGGCGCTCACCTCGTCGTAATATTGCGCCCAGGTGAAGGTGCGCCAGATGCCGCGGTCCTTCTCGCGTACCGCCGGACGATTGCCGATGGTCGCCGCGTTGCGGCGCAGCAGTCTCGGCAACGTAGTTGCACTCGCGGTCACGACGTCGTTTTTCATCGCTTCGTCCCGAGATAGGCTTTGATGACATCCGGATTGTGCTGGATTTCCGCCGGCGTTCCCTCGGCGATCTTGCGGCCTTGATCAAGCACGGCGACGCGGTCGGAAATATCCATCACCACGCCCATGTCGTGCTCGATCAGGATCATGGTCGTGCCCCACTCCTCGTTCACATCGAGGATGTAGCGCGCCATGTCCTCCTTCTCGTCCTGGTTCATGCCGCCCATGGGCTCGTCGAGGAGCACGATTTTCGGCTCGAGGGCGAGGGCGCGCGCAAGCTCCACCCGTTTGCGCAAGCCATAGGCGAGCGCACCGGTCGGCTGGCGGCGCAGCTGCTGAAGTTTGAGGAACTCGATCAGGTCCTCGACCCGGGCGCGGTGCTCGGCTTCTTCTTTCTGCGCCATCCCCCAGTAGACGACGGAAGCGAACAGGCCGGAGTGCATGCGCACGTGACGGCCAAGCATGATGTTATCGAGCACGCTCATGCCGTTGAACAGCGCGATATTCTGGAACGTGCGCGCGACCCCCATCGCGGCGATGCGCGAGGGCCGCTCGCCGGTGATCTCGCGCCCTTCCAGCCGGATGCTGCCGTTGTTGGGTTGGAACAAGCCGCTGATGATGTTCAGCAGCGTGGTCTTGCCGGCGCCGTTCGGTCCGATGATCGAGACGATCTCGCCTTGCCCGACCGATATGGTCACATCCTCAACCGCGCGCACCCCGCCGAAGCGCTTCGACACGCCGGAGACGGCGAGCTGCGGTTGCTCGACAGTGGCCTCGGGGGCGTGCGCGACGCTCGACATCATTCGCGGGCCGATCCCATGCAGCGGTGGAATGGCCGGCATGATGGAAACGCGGCCCGCGGAATGCAATAGGCGTGTGTGACACAGGGGACCGAACGCCAGCGGCGTTTGGGCGTCCAGCTTCGACGGCAGCCGGCAGTCGGTGCTACGCGTCCGCCACCAGCGCGCGGCCCTTGGTCTCCGGCAGCAGCAGCGCCGCCACGATCAGCAATACGTAGGCGATGAGGGCAAAAACGCCGATCGACTGACCGAGCGGCAAGGACGCGCTGAGCATGCCGACCAGCAGGGGGTTGAGAGCGGCGATCCCGCGGCCGAAATTGTACGCGAAGCCCTGACCCGAGCCGCGCATGCGCGTCGGAAAGAGTTCGGTCAGATAAGGTCCCATGCCGGAAAAAATTCCCGAGGCGAAGAAGCCGAGCGGGAATCCGAGAAAGAGCATGGTGGTATTGTCGACCGGAAGCTCGGTGTAGAGGACAACGGTCGCGAGATTGCACAGGGCGAACAAAATAAAGTTGGTCCGCCGCCCGATGCGATCGTTGAGCCAGGCGCTCACCCAATAGCCGATCAGCGAGCCGGCGATGATCACCGCGAGATAACCGCCGGTGCCGAGTACCGAAAGCTTGCGCTCGACCCGCAGGAACGTCGGCAGCCAGGTCGTGATCGCGTAGTAGCCGCCCTGGGCGCCAGTCGTGAGCAGACAGGTCAGCACCGTCGTCCGCAGCATCGATGGGGAGAAGATTTCCAGGAAATTTGCGCGTTTGCCGGCGGAGGCGAAGTTATGACGGGTTTGAGCAAATACCGGCGGCTCGTCGACGAAGCGACGCACGAAGAAGACGAGCAGCGCCGGTGTCAATCCGACCCAAAACAGCGCTCGCCACGCCTGTTCTGCCGGCAGCACGCTGAAGAACCAGGTCGCGAGCAGCGCGGCGATTGCCCAGCCGATCGCCCACCCGCTCTGCATGGCGCCGACCGCCTTGCCGCGATGTTCGGCGCGGATCACCTCGCCGATCAACACCGCGGCCGCGGCCCATTCGCCGCCGAAGCCGAAACCCATGAGCGCGCGGAAAGCGAACAGCTGCGTGTAGCTCTGAGCAAAGCCGCACAGGAAGGTGAACACGGCGAACCAGCCGACCGTGATCTGGAGCGTGCGCACCCGACCGAAACGATCGGACAGCGCGCCTGCAACCCAGCCGCCGAAAGCGGAAGTCAACAGGGTCGCCGTCCCGATCAAGCCCGCCTCTGCGTTGGTGATCGCGAACGCCGCGATAATCGCCGGAATGGCGAAGCTGAACATCTGCACGTCCATGGCATCGAGGACCCACCCGCCGAACGACGCCCAGAAGGCGGTCTTCTCGCGCGGCTTCATCTCCGCGTACCAGGCGGTCGGATGGTGCTCGGTCCCGGTGATTGTTGTTGTGGTCATGCCGCCTCCCTTGACGCGGTTAGAACGCTGCCAGCGCCGCGTTTTTCAGGTCCGTGACCAGCATTGATCCCGGCGCATGGGTAACTGCGAAGGGCGGACGCGCGGCCGCGATCGCCGCCTGCGGCGTGACACCGCAAGCCCAGAACACCGGCAACTCGCCGGGCCGGACGGGAAGCGGGTCGCCGTAGTCCGGCCGGGCGATGTCGGAAATCCCGATCTCCTCGGGAATGCCGATGTGCACCGGCGCGCCGTGCACCGCCGGCAGGCGCGAGGTGATCTGGATCGCCCGAATGGCGTCGGCGGGCCTGAGCGGGCGCATGGATACGACGAGCGGCCCGTGAAAGCGCCCGGCGCGCTGCGTCGCCACGTTCGTCCGGTACATCGGAACGTTGCAGCCAAGCTCGATGTGCCGCATCGGCACCTCGGCCTCGCGCAACGCCTCCTCGAACGAGAAGGAGCAGCCGATGACGAAGCTCACGAGGTCGTCGCGCCAGAGCGCGAGCAGATCGCCCGGCTCTTCGGTGAGGTCGCCGTCGCGCCACACCCGGTAGCGCGGCAGGTCGGTGCGGATATCGAGGTCTGCTGCCAACGCCGGCACGTGTGGACTGCCGGGCTCGGATACGCCGAGCACCGGGCACGGCTTGGGATTGACTTGGCAGAATCGCAGAAATTCATCGGCCCAGTCGCGCGGCAGCACCGCAAGATTGCCTTGGACGAAGCCTGGCGCGAGCCCGGCAGTCGACCCGTCGAGCGCGCCGCTTCGCGCCGCCAACCGAACCGCGCGGCCGTCGGCCTTATCTGCTGCGTGATTGAAAGAACGCACGGCGCTTCTCCCGCGTTGCGCCATGACGAGCACCGCGTCGTGATCTTGTCCAATCGCCATTTGCGATCGGGTTTGATAAGTCTGGCTTATCAGAGGCAAGGGAGCGGCCATGGTCGAGTTCAAGACGCTCGAAACCTTCATTTGGGTGGCCAGCCTGCGCAGTTTCCGCGGCGCCGCCGAGAAGCTGCACACGACCCAGCCGGCCGTGTCGATGCGGATTGCACAGCTCGAGGATTTCCTGGGCGTGCGCCTGTTGGAGCGCGACCGTCGTGTGGTCGCGCCAACCCAGAAGGGCCAGGAGCTCACCGCCTATGCGGAGCGCCTGATGCGCCTGCGCGCGGAAATGATCGAGGCGGTCGGCGACCGTTCCACCATGCGGGGCCTCGTGCGGCTCGGCGTATCGGAAACCATCGTGCACACTTGGCTGCCGAAGCTGATCGAGCGGGTGAATACCGCCTATCCGAATCTCGAGCTGGAGATCGAGGTGGACATTTCGCCGAATCTGCGCGACCGCCTCGTCGCCAAGGATCTCAATCTCGCCTTCCTGCTCGGTCCAATCAGCAATCCCAACGTTCACAGCCAGCCGCTGTGCTCTTTCCCGGTCGCCTTCGTTGCGAGCGACAAGCTCCGCCTGCCCCGCAAGGCGATCGGGCTCGAGGCACTCGCGCAATGGCCGATCATCACGTTTTCGCGCAACACGCAGCCGCACATCGTTGTGCGCGAACTGTTCGCGCGCAGCGGCCTGAGGCCGACGATTCACGCCAGCGCCTCGCTTGCGACGGTGGTGCGGATGGCGCTCGACGGCATCGGCATCGCGGTGATTCCGCCGGCCATTCTCGGCAACGTGGCTGCGCCGGGCCGCCTCCGCCGCTTGCAGACCGACGCGAAAATGCCCGAACTCAATTTCGTGGTGAGCTGGCCGTCGACGCCGGACTGCTTCGCGGCCCAGAAGGTGGCCGAGATCGCGGTGGAGGTCGCCCGGGAAACACGGGTCCGCTGATAAATTCAGCTTATCGAAGCTCATCGAAAATAGCGATTTGACCTAATAAGGCGGACGCTCTTTCTTAGCCGAGCGAGTTATCCAGGTGGGCGACACAACGCAGGAAGACACCGCTGTGCGGCACGAACAATGGGATTTCTGGATCGACCGCGGCGGCACCTTCACCGACGTGGTCGGGCGCCGACCGGAGGGCACCCTCGTCGCGCATAAGCTCTTGTCGGAGAACCCGGAGGCCTTCGGCGACGCCGCGGTGCAGGGTATCCGCGACCTGCTCGGGCTCAAATCCGGGGACCCCATTCCCCCGGGCCGCATCGGCGCGGTGAAGATGGGAACGACGGTCGCAACGAACGCGCTGCTCGAGCGCAAGGGCGAGCGCACGCTGCTGGTGACCACGCGCGGTTTCCGCGACGCGCTCAAGATCGGCTACCAGGCGCGCCCAAAGATTTTCGCCCGCCAGATCATCAAGCCGCAGATGCTGTTCGAGCGCGTGATCGAGGCGGACGAGCGGGCGCGCGCCGACGGCACCGTGGAGCGCGCGCTCGATGTCGAGGCCCTGCGCGCGGCACTTGCCGACGCCCACGCGGCCGGGATCGGGGCGGTCGCAATCGTTTTCATGCACGCCTATCGCTATCCCGAGCACGAGCAGCGCGCTGCCGCGCTCGCCCGCGAGATCGGCTTTCCCCAGATTTCCGCCAGCCACGAGATTTCGCCGCTCATCAAGCTCGTCGGCCGCGGCGACACCACGGTGGTCGACGCTTATCTGTCGCCGATACTCAAACGTTACGTCGCGCACGTGGCCGGGGAGCTGGGATCGGACAGTGCCACAGGGTTCCCTCCCCCCTTGAGGGGGAGGGACAGGGAGGGGGGTAAGTCTCAAACAAACGAGTCATCATCTCCCCCCCTCCCCAACCCTCCCCCGCAAGGGGGGAGGGAGTCCCACCGAGCAAGCGGCGAGGGCAGTTATCAACCGACGCGCTTGATGTTCATGATGTCGTCGGGCGGACTCACCGCGGCCGATCTGTTCCACGGCAAGGACGCAATCCTCTCCGGACCGGCAGGCGGCGTGGTCGGCATGGCGGAGACGGGGCGCGAGGCCGGTCTCGACCGGCTGATCGGCTTCGACATGGGCGGCACGTCGACCGACGTAAGCCATTTCGACGGTGAGTATGAGCGCGCGTTCGAGACCGAGGTCGCGGGCGTGCGCATGCGCGCGCCCATGATGCTGATCCATACGGTCGCGGCGGGCGGCGGCTCGATCCTGCACTTCGACGGCGCGCGGTTCCGGGTGGGGCCGGATTCCGCCGGCGCCAATCCCGGACCGAAGTGCTACCGGCGCGGCGGGCCGCTGGCCGTGACCGACGCCAACGTGATGCTTGGGAAGCTGATGCCCGATTTCTTCCCGCGCATCTTCGGTCCCCACCAGGATCAGCCCCTCGACGCGGCGGCGGTGCGCGCGGCGTTCCAAGAACTCGCGGCGCAGGTGGGCGACGGCCGCGCGCCGGAGGAGGTCGCCGACGGCTTCATCCGCATCGCCGTCGAGAACATGGCGAACGCGATCAAGAAGATTTCCGTGCAGCGCGGCTACGACGTCACCCGCTACGCGCTCAACTGCTTCGGCGGCGCCGGCGGCCAGCACGCGTGTCTCGTCGCCGACGCGCTCGGCATGACCAAGGTGCTGATCCACCCGTTCTCGTCGCTGCTCTCCGCCTACGGCATGGGGCTCGCTGATATTCGCGCGACGCGCGAGCAGGCGATCGAGGAGCCGTTCCGCGACAAGGCGCTCGCGGCGATTGCCGATGTGGGTGCGCGTCTCGGCACTGCCGCGCGCGAGGAGGTGGTCGGCCAGGGCGTGCCGACAAGCGAGGTGACCGTGCTCGTGCGTGCCCACGTCCGTTATGCGGGCACCGACACCGCGCTGGTCGTCCCGGCATTCGAGGTGCGGACGGAACGCGCCACGCCTGACATGTCATCGCCCTCCCTCAGCGCGATGACGGCGGCTTTCGAAACGGCGCACAAGGCACGGTTCGGCTTCATCGATGAAACCAAGAGTCTGGTGGTCGAAGCTGTGTCGGTCGAGGCGATCGGCGGCGGCGCGAAATTCAGCGAACCTGAACATGCTCCGATGCGCGAAAAGTTGCCCGCGCCAGCGCAAAGCACGCGCTTCTTTTCCAATGGCGCCTGGCACGACGCCGCGGTGTTCACCCGCGATCAGCTCAAGCCCGGCCACGCCGTGACCGGCCCCGCGATCCTGATCGAGCCGCATCAGACCATCGTGGTCGAGGACGGCTGGCGCGCGACGCTTACGGCAAAAAACCATCTGCTGCTCGAGCGCGCGACGCCGCTCAAGCGGCAGAGCGCGATCGGCACCGAAGCCGACCCGGTGATGCTCGAAATTTTCAACAATTTGTTCATGTCGATCGCCGAGCAGATGGGCGTGTCGCTGCAGAACACGGCCTATTCGGTCAACATCAAGGAGCGGCTCGATTTCTCTTGCGCGGTGTTCGACGCGGACGGGACGCTGGTCGCTAACGCACCGCACATGCCGGTGCATCTCGGCTCGATGGACCGCGCGGTCGAGAGCATCATCCGCGACAACCGGGGCCGCATCCGTCCCGGCGATGTCTACGCGATCAACGCGCCTTATAACGGCGGCACTCATCTTCCTGACATTACCGTGTGCACGCCGGTGTTCGACGACGAAAAGCGCGAGATTTTGTACTGGGTGGCGAGCCGCGGGCATCACGCCGATGTCGGCGGCATCTCGCCCGGCTCCATGTCGCCCAATGCGGTGACGATCGAGCAGGAGGGCGTCCTGTTCGACAATTTCAAGCTCATTGACGCCGGCCGCTTCCGTGAGCAGGCGCTGTATGACGCGCTTACCGGCGCCAAATATCCGGCGCGCAACCCGCTGCAGAACGTCAACGACCTGAAGGCGCAGATCGCCGCGAACGAGAAGGGCGTGCAGGAATTGCGCAAGATGGTGGCGCAGTTCGGCCTCGACGTGGTCAAGGCCTATATGAACCACGTGCAGGACAACGCGGCGGAGAGCGTGCGCCGCGTCATCGATCGGCTGCACGATTCATCTTTTTCCTACGAGATGGACCAGGGCACCTTCATCAACGTGAAGATCACGGTCGACAAGGAGAGGCGCGAGGCGACCGTCGACTTCACCGGCACCTCGCCGCAGCAGCCGACGAACTTCAACGCCCCCGAACCGGTCGCGCGGGCGGCGGTGCTCTACGTATTCCGCGTCATGGTCGATGACGACATCCCGATGAACGCCGGCTGCCTGCGGCCGATCCGCATCGTCATTCCGCCCCGCTCGATGCTTTCGCCGGAATATCCCGCGGCCGTCGTCGCCGGCAACGTCGAGACTTCGCAGGCCGTGACCAATTGTTTGTTCGGCGCGCTCGGCGCGCTCGCCGCCGCGCAGGGCACGATGAACAATCTCAATTTCGGCAACGACCAATATCAGTACTACGAGACGATCTGCTCGGGCTCGCCGGCCGGGCCAGGCTTCGACGGCACCGATGCCGTCCACACCCACATGACCAACACGCGGCTCACCGATCCCGAGGTGCTGGAGTTTCGCTATCCGGTGCTGCTCGAGGATTTCCACATCCGCCCGAACTCCGGCGGGCGCGGGCAATGGAACGCCGGCAGCGGCATTCGGCGTACCATCCGGTTTCTGGAAAAGATGGACTGCACCATCCTTTCGGGCCACCGCCGCGTGCCGCCGTTCGGGCTTGCCGGCGGCGAACCGGGGCAGATCGGCGAGAACTGGGTGCGGCGCAAGGACGGCCGCATGGAGCGCCTGCAAGGCGCCGACGAGACCACGATCGACGCCGACGAGGCGATCATCATCCAGACGCCGACCGCCGGCGGGTACGGCGATCCGCGGAAGCGGCGGGAATAGTCATTGCGAGGAGCGCAGCGACGAAGCAATCCAGGGCGTCACGCGAAGCCCCTGGATTGCTTCGGCCCTTCGGGCCTCGCAATGACGAGTCTCAATCCTCGCCCGGCACGGCGAGCGGCAGGAAGCGCTCGTCCGTCTGCTGATGCGGTGGGTAACGTCGCACCCGTTCGATGGAGCGCGGCTCGACCGAACGCTGGTCGATCGAGCCGGTCACGAAGGAGCCGCGCCGCGCGATGAGGTCGCCCGGGATCGGCCGCGGTTCGCAGATGGTGCGGCCGCTCGCGTGGTGAGCGAGATCGACGTGCATATGGTCGTAGTGGAAGGCGTTCGAGCCGGGCGCGAGCACGGTCGCGAACATACGGCAGGCGCTGGCATGCGCATCGTGCAGGAACGCGCGTTCCTCGGGCGTGCCGTGCCAGCCGTCCCGCACCGTGATCTTGCGGCCGTCGGCGAGGGTGAAGGCCGCAACATCGAGCGCGTTGCCGAACGCGTGCTCGGAAATGGGCGCGCCGCGCTGATTGTTCATGGAACGGCAGGAATAGGCGGAGATTTGTTTGATCTCGACCACCCGCTGGCCGAACCAGCGGCGCGCCGCCGGCTGCACGCCAGTCGCCATCCACTGGTCGAGCGCGGCGACCAGCGGGCAGGCGAGCGTCGCGGCCGGCGCCATGCCGACTTGCGACCCCAGCCCGCCTTCGCGTGACGGCCCGAGCGGCACGGTCTCGATCGGGGCCGACGGCTGCGCCGGGACGGTCTCGGGTACGCCGCCGTAAGCGGGGCGCTCGGGATGGGACTGCGGATAAGGCTCGGGGCCGTCCGCGATGGGCGCATCCACCTCGGGCGTGATTGTCAGCGGCGCGCCGGGCGTGCGGGCCGGCTGATAAGTCGGGGTGCCGTAGGTCGGCGCCGGGTAAGACGCCGCCGGATAGGCCGGGGCGGCTGCGGAAGCGGCCGGCGGATATTCCGGGATCGTCGGGATTCTGCCGGGCGGGCGCGGGTCGTCGGCAAAGCCGAGCGGCCCGCCCTCCCCCAGCATGGTCACGCGCAAGGGAAAATCCGCGCCGCACATGCCGGGGCCCTGGATCGGCCGCAGCTCGGCGATGCCCCCGCCTTGCTTCACCGCACCGGATTTCAGGCAGGCGACTTCCGCGTCGTGCCGCCACGCGGGCCGTTCCTCAAACCAACTGCGGCCGCAGGCATCGAGCAGAACGAGAACGACGGTAACGACAAGGTACCTGGCCAACGTACGCGCCATGGCGCGCAAGATGCGAGCAATTCCGTTAAGGATTGTTCAATGAAGAGGGTGATGCGGTCATTGCGAGGAGCGAAGCGACGAAGCAATCCAGGGCGACAAGCGTGGTGCCGGTTGCCCTGGATTGCTTCGCTTCGCTCGGAATGACGCCGCATTCACCCCGGCACAATCGCGACCGCGCGGGTCCAGCCGGCCGAGCCGCGGTGCACCTTCACCGGGAAGCAAACAATCTCGAACCCGTCCGACGGCAGCAGTTCCAGATTGTGCAGCTTCTCGAGATGCGAATAGCCGATCTCGCGCCCGGCCCGGTGGCCTTCCCAGATCAGATCGACGTTGCCGGTTTCCTGCACGCGCGCCCGCGTGAAAGAGAACGGCGCATCCCAGCTCCAGCCGTCGGTGCCGACGAGGCGGACGCCGCGCTCGAGTAGCCACAAGGTCGCGGCCTTGCCCATGCCGCAACCGGCATCGATGAAGTCCGCCTCGCCGTAGCGGCTGCCCGCCCGCGTGTTGACCACCACGATTTCGAGCGGCCGCAGCGTGTGGCCGATGCGTTTGAGTTCCGCTTCCACATCGCCGGGTGTCGCCACGTAGCCATCGGGAAAATGCCGGAAGTCGAGCTTGACCGCCGGCTGGAAGCACCATTCGAGCGGCACCTCGTCGATGCGCCACGAGGGCTCGCCGCCGGGTTTGAGCGCGTGGTTCATGGTCGAGAAATAATGATAGGGCGCGTCGAGATGAGTGCCATTGTGGGTGCTGATCGCGCAGCGCTCGACCGCGGCGAATTCCCCGTCGGGAAACTGATCGACGCGCACGCCCATGTATTCGGCCATTTGCGGCGCGGTCGCATGGTGATCGTCGTAGGCGATCTGCGGCAGCATGTGCGGCGGATCGCTCGCGATCCCGGCCCGCAACGGAACGCTGATGTCGATCAACCGACGAGCCATGTTTGTGTCCTTTCTCCCGCGCCTCGTTCGCGACGATAGCACCGTGTGGCTCTTGATTGCGCAAGCCCGTTCCGGCACATCGCGCCGGCATTTCAACCCGACAGCAGGACGCGCCGATGCTTTCCGCACTCGACCTTGCCCGCCGCATCGAGGCGGGCGAACTCACGCCGGCGGCGGTGCTCGACAAATGCGCCGAGGTCATCGCCGCCCGCGAGGAAGAGATCGGGGCGTTCATCGCGCTCGACCTCGATGCCGCGCACCGCCGCGCCCAGGATCCGGCGGTCGCCGCGGGGCCGCTGCGCGGCCTGCCGGTCGGCATGAAAGATATTCTCGACACGGTCGATTTCCCGACCGGCTACGGCACCACCTTTCATCACGGCCATCGGCCGGTGAGCGATGCCGCGCTCGTCTCGATGGTCCGGCGCGCCGGCGGCATCATCGTCGGCAAGACCGTGACGACGGAACTCGCGCACCTGCGGCCGGGCAAGACGCGCAACCCGCACAATCCCGCCCACACGCCGGGCGGCTCGTCCTCGGGTTCGGCGGCGGCGGTCGCGGCCGGCATGCTTCCCGTCTCCGTGGGCAGCCAGACCGGCGGTTCGGTGATCCGGCCCGCAGCCTACTGCGGGGTCGCCGGGTTCAAGCCATCCTACAAGTTGCTGCCGACGGTCGGCATGAAGTGCTTCTCCTGGCATCTCGACACGGCCGGGCTGTTCGCGGCGGGCGTCGCCGACGTGGCGTTTGCGGCCTCGGCGATCACCGCGCGCGACCTGCGGGTCGACCAAAGCACGCCGGCGGCGCCGAAAATCCTGCTCATGCGCACCCACATCTGGGACCAGGCGAGCGACGACATGCGCGGCGCGGTCGAGAAAACGGCGCGCGCAGCGGAGGCGGCGGGCGCCAAGGTAAGCGACGTGGACATGCCGCAGATCCTGCAGGACGCCTGGGACGCGCATGGCACGGTGCAGGACTACGAGGCCTACCGCGCGCTCGCCTGGGAATACGACAATCATCGCGACGAGCTTGGGCCGCTGCTGCGCGGCCTGCTCGACGCCGCCGCCGGCATCGACGCCGACACCTACGATGCCGCGCGCCGCATTACCAAACGTGCGCGCCAGGCGCTGAGCGATCTGATGAACGGCGCCGACGTGATTCTGACGCCATCGGCACCGAGCGCGGCGCCTTACAGCATCGCCTCGACTGGGCCAGCGATTTTCAATCGGCTGTGGACCTTGATGGGTACGCCGTGCGTCAACATTCCCGGGCTGCGCGATGAAGCCGGGCTCCCGCTCGGCGTGCAGGTCGTCGGCCGCTTCGGCCAGGACCGCGGCGCGCTCGAGGCGGCGCATTTCGTCGAGCTGGCGCTGGCGCGGCTGAACGCGTAAAGCAAAAGACGAAGTGTTTCTTCTCCCCCGACGAAGCGGCGGAGCATGTTCTTTTCCAACGATTCGATCGACTAATCTGCAAACCGATCGCAGGTGAAATTTTTTGCCGCGCGCGTTCAGTGGCTTAGCCGCGGCCGGGAAATCCGAGGGGAACCTGCCGCAGCGCAGCACGTTTCGTGCTTCGGACCGCGGGGCGCTTATGGTAAACTTGCCCCATCAGCCAAGGAGGCACCACACGTGGACATTGGCTTGAGGCTCAATGTCCTGGCGGTGTGCGCCGTGTTTCTTTTTATCGGCGCCGTCCTGCTGGGAGCCTTCTGAGTTCGAGACTAAGTCCAACGACAACGCCAAAGGCCGAATAATCGCCGTAGCAGACGACGGCGCCGAACGCCGGGGACCCCACTCCCCGGTGTTTGTTTTTTTGTTTGCAAGCCACACATTCTCCGCTCGTCATCCCCGCGAAAGCGGGGATCCAGTAAACACCAGCATCGCAGTTCCAGTTCTATCTGTGAGGTCGGTGTTTACTGGATTGCCCGCTTTCGCGGGCAATGACGAGATGAGAGTACATCATTCCGCGGCCTCGCGAGCGGCGGCGGGGTCGTAATTGAGGATGGGCGCGAGCCAGCGCTCGGCTTCGGCGAGCGTCCAGTTCTTGCGGCGTGCGTAGTCCTCGACCTGGTCGCGCTCGATGCGGCCGACGCCGAAGTAATGGCTCTGCGGATGGCTGAAATAGAGGCCGCACACCGACGCGCCCGGCCACATGGCGAAGCTTTCGGTCAGCCGCACGCCGGTGCGCGCTTCGCTGTCCAACAAACGGAACAGCGTCGCTTTCTCGCTGTGGTCGGGCTGGGCCGGATAGCCGGGCGCCGGGCGGATGCCGCGATATTTCTCGGCGATCAGTTCTTGCGGCGCGAGCCCTTCGTCACCGGCGTAGCCCCAGAACTCCTTGCGCACGCGCTGGTGCAGCCGCTCGGCCAAGGCTTCGGCGAGGCGATCGGCAAGCGCTTTGACGAGGATCGCGGAATAATCGTCGTTCGCGCCCTTGAAGCGCGCGGCGCGCGCGTCCTCGCCGAGCCCGGCCGTGACGGTGAAGGCGCCGACGTAATCCGCAATCCCGCTCTCGCGCGGCGCCACGAAGTCGGCGAGCGCCACGTTGGCACGGCCCTCGCGGCGCGCAAGCTGCTGGCGCAACGTGTGCAGCACCGCGATCGGCTGCCCCCGCGCCTCGTCGGCGAACACCAGGATGTCGTCGCCGCGCGAATTGGCCGGCCACAGGCCGACGACCGCCGCGGCGCGAAACCAGCGCTCGGCGACGATCTTCTCGAGCATCTCGCGCGCATCGTCGTAGAGCGCGCGCGCCGCGACGCCAAACTTGGCGTCGTCGAGGATCGCGGGAAATTTGCCGGTCAGTTCCCAGGTGGCAAAGAACGGCGTCCAGTCGATGTAGTCGACGAGTTCGGCAAGCGGATAATCATCGAGTGTTTGCACGCCGAGGAAAGCCGGTCGGGTCGGCCGCTCCGCCGTCCAGTCGATCTTGAGCGCGTTGGCGCGCGCCGCGGCGAGCGAGAGGCGGTGCCGGTCGTCCTGGCTGCGCGCGTGCGCCGCGGCGATGCGGGCGTATTCGCTGCGCACCTCGGCGACGTAGCCGGGCCGCTGCTCGCGCGAAATCAGCGCCGAGGTGACAGCGACCGCGCGGCTCGCGTCGGTGACGTAGACCGCCTGGCCGCGCCGGTAGTTCGGATGAATCTTCACCGCCGTATGGACGCGGCTGGTGGTGGCGCCGCCGATCAGCAGCGGCAGGTCGAAGCCTTGCCGCTCCATCTCGCCGGCGACGTGGCACATCTCGTCGAGCGACGGCGTGATCAGGCCGGAAAGGCCGACGATGTCGGCGCCCTCCACCTTGGCGGCCTCGAGGATTTTCGCCGCCGGGACCATCACGCCGAGGTCGACCACTTCGTAATTGTTGCACTGGAGCACGACCCCGACGATGTTCTTGCCGATATCGTGCACGTCGCCCTTGACGGTCGCGAGCACCACCTTGCCGGCGGATTTCTGCTGGTCCTTGCCGCTGCGGCGCTTCTCCTCCTCCATGAACGGCATCAGATAGGCGACGGCCTGCTTCATCACGCGCGCCGATTTGACCACCTGCGGCAGAAACATGCGGCCGGAGCCGAACAGGTCGCCGACGATATTCATGCCGGCCATCAGCGGCCCTTCGATCACGTCGAGCGGTCGCGTCGCGGCTGCGCGCGCCTCCTCCACGTCGGCGACGATGAAATCAGTAATGCCGTGCACCAGCGCGTGGGCGAGGCGCTTATCGACCGGCTGCTCGCGCCAGGCGAGGTCGGCTTCCTTCTTTTCCTTGCCGTGGCCCTTGTAACGATCGGCGAGCGCGAGCAGCCGCTCGGTCGAGTCGGCGCGGCGGTTGAGCACCACGTCCTCGCAGGCTTCGCGCAGCTCGGGATCGAGGTCGTCATAGACCGCGATCTGGCCGGCGTTGACGATGCCGAGATCCATGCCAGCCTTGATGGCGTGGAACAGGAACACCGAATGCATCGCCTCGCGCACCGCTTCGTTGCCGCGGAACGAGAACGAGAGGTTCGACACGCCCCCGGAGACGTGCACGTGCGGCAGATTTTGTTTGATCGCGCGCGCCGCCTCGATGAACGCGACACCATAGTTGTCGTGCTCCTCGATGCCGGTCGCGATCGCGAAAATATTCGGATCGATGATGATGTCCTGGGGCGGGAAGCCGACCTTGTTGACGAGAACATCGTACGCGCGTTGGGCGATCGCCACTTTGCGCCCGACCGTGTCGGCCTGGCCCTTCTCGTCGAACGCCATGACCACGACCGCGGCTCCGTAGCGGCGCACGATCTTCGCCTGGCGCACGAACTCTTCTTCGCCCTCCTTGAGCGAAATCGAGTTGACCACCGGCTTGCCCTGCACGCACTTGAGCCCGGCCTCGATCACCGCGAATTTCGATGAATCGATCATCACCGGCACGCGCGCGATATCGGGCTCGGCGGCGATGAGGTTGAGAAACTCGACCATCGCCTTTTCCGAATCGAGCAGGCCCTCGTCCATGTTGACGTCGATGACCTGCGCGCCGTTCTCGACCTGATCGCGCGCGACCTCCAAACCGGCGGGAAAATCGTCCGACTTGATCAGCTTGCGGAAACGCGCCGACCCGGTGACGTTGGTGCGCTCGCCGATGTTGACGAAGGGAATTTCCGGCGTGAGCGCGAAGGCCTCGAGGCCGGAGAGCCGCAGCAGCGGCGCCGCTTGTGGAATCTGCCGTGGGCGCTTGCGGACGACCGCACCGGCGATGGCACGGATGTGCTCGGGCGTGGTCCCGCAGCAGCCGCCCACCACGTTGACGAGCCCGGCGTCGGCGAACTCGCCGAGCAGCTCGGCCATATACTCCGGACTCTCATCGTAGAGACCAAATTCGTTGGGCAGCCCGGCGTTCGGATAGGCGCACACCAGCGTGTCGGCGATGCGCGCGATTTCGGCGATGTGGGCGCGCATCTCGCGGGCGCCGAGTGCGCAGTTGAGGCCGATTGACACCGGCGCGGCGTGACGCACCGATTCCCAGAACGCCGCCGGCGTCTGGCCCGAGAGCATGCGGCCGGAGCGGTCGGTGATGGTGCCGGAAATCATCACGGGGACGCGCACGCCGCGCTCCTCGGCGATTTCCGCAATGGCGTAGAGCGCCGCCTTGGCGTTGAGCGTGTCGAAAATGGTCTCGACCAGCAGCAGGTCGACGCCGCCGTCGATCAGGCCGCGCGCCTGCTCGCCGTAGGCGGCTTTCAGCTCGTCGAACGTGATGGCGCGGAAGCCCGGCCGGTTCACGTCGGGCGAGATCGACGCCGTGCGGTTGGTCGGGCCGATCGCGCCGGCGACGAAGCGGCGGCGCCCGTCCTCTTTCTCGGCGATGACGGCCGCTTCGCGCGCGAGCTTCGCGCCGGCGTGATTGAGCTCGTAGGCGATCGCCGCCATACCGTAGTCGGCCTGCGCGATCGCGGTCGAGGAAAACGTGTTGGTCGCCGCGATGTCAGCGCCGGCGCGAAAATAAGCGAGATGGATCTCGCGCACCGCGTCGGGACGGCTGAGATTGAGCAAATCGTTGTTGCCGCGCACCTCGCGGTTCCAGGCGTCGAAGCGCGCGCCACGAAACGCCTCCTCGTCGAGGCCGAGCGCCTGGATCATGGTGCCCATCGCGCCGTCGAGCACCAGGATGCGCTCGGCCGCGATCCGCCGCAGCTCGGATTCGATCGAGCTCATGGACGGGATGTTTGTCTCGACGTTACGCATCGGGCGCGCCACAGCGTCCCCTCTCCCCGGAGGGGAGAGGGACAGGGTGAGGGGGTTCCTGCGGGTTGCGATTGGCTGTGTTCAAAATCTCCTCGAGCACACCTTCAGTATTTTGCAGGACGTCGTTATTCCAGAACCGCAGCACGCAATATCCGAATGACTCCAATATCGCCGTTCGGTTCCTCTCGTCGCGCGTCGCGTGCTGGCCACCGTCCAGCTCGACGATCAGCCGCGCCTCAGCGCAGCAGAAATCGACGATGTATTTGTCGATCGGCACCTGCCGTTTGAACTTCAAGCCATTGAGGCGGCGATCGCGCAATCGGAACCAAAGCACGCGTTCCGCGTTGGTTTGATTGCGGCGCAAACGTCTGGCGAAGGAAGTTTTTGCAACCATCTTACATCTCACTTATCGCCGCGCCGGAACCCCCTCACCCCATCCCTCTCCCCTCCGGGGCTAGCTTGGGCACACATCTTTGCAAATACGAGTCATTTCAAGGACTTAGCAAAGCCATGGTTTGGGACGGTTTCTGTATGGCGCGACTCGTAAGAAATCCAAGACCCATCGAGCTTTCTGGCACTTTTGATCAGTGTCCAACTGCCCCAAGATGTGTGCGTTGTGTGCCCAAGCTAGCCCCTCCGGGGAGAGGGAGTCGCTTGCTGCACCGCCCTCACGCCACTCCTCGAGCGGTGACCTTGGGCACACCTTGACCCTCCCCCTCTGCGTTCGAAGTGGTAGGTCGGAGCCCGAGCAAATGGCAGACGGCGTAGACGAGGTCGGCGCGGTTCATGGTGTAGAAGTGAAAATCGCTCACGCCCTGGTCGACCAAGTCGAGCACCTGCTCGGCGGCGACCGCGGCGGCGATCAGCTTGCGCGTGGCCACGTCTTCTTCGAGGCCGTCGAAGCGCTCGGCGAGCCAGCGCGGCACCGAAGCGCCGCAGCGCTGCGCGAAGCCCTTCGTTTGCTTGAAATTCTGCACCGGCAGGATTCCGGGCACGATCGGGATGGCGATGCCGCGTGCGCGCACGCGCTCGAGGTAGCGGAAGTAGAGGTCGTTCTCGAAAAAGAATTGCGTGATGGCGCGGGTCGCGCCGGCATCGACCTTGGCCTTGAGCATGTCGATGTCGGCGTCGACGGTCGGGCTGTCGGGATGCTTCTCCGGATAGGCGGAGACCGAGACTTCAACGTCGGCGATGCGGCGGATGCCCGCGGCGAGATCGGCGCCATTGGCGTAGCCGCCGGGATGCGGCGCGTAGCGCTCGCCGGCGCCGCCGGTCGGATCGCCGCGCAAGGAAACGATGTGGCGCACGCCGGCCGCGTAATAGGCGCGGATCACCTCGTCGATTTCCTCACGCGTCGCGGCGACGCAGGTCAGATGCGCGGCCGGCACCAACGACGTTTCCGCGAGGATGCGCTTGACGGTGGCGTGGGTGCGCTCGCGGGTCGAGCCGCCGGCCCCGTAGGTCACCGAAACGAACGCGGGCGCGAGCGGCGCCAACCGTTCGATCGATTCCCACAGGGTGCGCTCCATCTCCGCGGTCTTGGGCGGGAAGAACTCGAAGGAAACGCGGATGCCTCCGCCGGGTCCGCCGGCGAAGCGGCTGCGGCGCGGCACGGGCGCGTCCATCAGGCGACCTCCCGGGCGGTGTCGGCAAACGCAATGCGCGGATCGCGCGCGAGCCACAGCGACACGGCGATCTTGCCCTCGCTGCCGGGCTCGGGCGGCACGACGCGGTGGAGCACCATCTCTAGTCCCGCGGCTCGCATCCATTGCTCGACCGTCTCGGCCGCAAAGCCGAGACGCAGGTGCGCGTGCTCCTCGCGGAGGAACTCGAGATCGTGCGGGGCGAAGTCGATGACGAGGAGCCGGCCCTCCGGACGCAGCACCCGCGCGGCCTCGCGCACCGCGCGCGCCCCGTCGTGGAGGAAGTGCAGCACCTGGTGCACGATGACGACGTCGAAAGAGTCGCGCGGGAGCGAGAGATCGTAGATGTCGCCCTGGCGCACGCTGCAGTGACGCAGCTTCGCGCGCTCGAGCCGCGCGCGGGCGACGGTCAGCATGTCGAGGGAAAGATCAATGCCGAGGCCGCGCTCGGTGTCAGGGCCGAAGAGTTCGAGCATGCGGCCGGTGCCGGTACCGAGGTCGAGGAGCGAACGGAACGGCCGTTCGGCGAGCGCCGCACGGATGGCGGCTTCGACCGCTTCGTCAGCGGCGTGCAGGCGGCGGATGCGGTCCCACTCGGCGGCGTGCGTGCGGAAATAGGCCTGCGCGGCGGCAGCGCGGGCGGAACGCACCGCGGTGAGACGTTCGCGATCGCGGGTAACCACGGGGTCACCTGGGACGACGCGGGCGACGAGAGCATGGGCCAACTCGCCCGCCCCGCTGTGGTCGGCGAGACGGAAGAACGCCCAACTGCCCTCGCGGAAGCGCTCAACCAGCCCGGCCTCGGTGAGAAGCCGCAGGTGACGGGAAATGCGCGGCTGCGACTGGCGCAGGATTTCGGTCAGATCGGAGACGGTCAGCTCGGCCTCGGCGAGCAGCGCGAGGATGCGCAGGCGCGTTCCCTCACCGGCCGCCTTGAGGGCGCCGTGGAGCGCGTTGAAGGGCAGGTGAACGGATGAAGCCATCGTGGGATATTTCCCAATGGGGCCGCCGGACCCCCGAAAAATCGGCGTCAGGCAGTCTGCCCGAAGTCATATAAAGATATCTTTATACGGTAAAATGGTTCCCTGCAAGGGTGGGCAGCACGCCACTTTCTCCCCCTTCGTGGGCCGCAACCACCGGGCCTTTGTAACTCCGGTCACCCTTTCGCGGCTGGCGGCACTTGGCCTACGCTGACCGCATCCGAGGGGCCCACATGGACGACGACGCTTTCGGCATTCGCCCTGGCGAGCTGAAGACGGACTTGCCGGCGGCGTTCGACGCCGGCGTCTACTTCATCGGCCGCATCCGGACGCCGTGGACGCGGCGTGAGCAGTGCCCGAAGAACGCACGCGAGTCCGACGCCGAGTGCGCGATCGAAGTCGACGCACGCTTCGCGCCCGGGCTCGCCGACATCGAGTCGTGCAGTCACCTGCTGGTGCTCTACTGGATGGACCGCTCGCGGCGCGATCTCGTGCTCCAGGTGCCGCGCAGCTACGGCCGCACCCGCGGCACCTTCGCGTTGCGCTCGCCCGCGCGCCCGAACCCGATCGCGGCCAGCGTGGTGCGGCTCGTACGGGTCGAGGGGAACCGCCTCACGGTCGTCGGCCTCGACTGCCTCGACGGCACGCCGCTGATCGACCTCAAGCCCTATTTCGCCTCGACCGATGCGGTGCCGGACGCGGTCGTGGGCTGGCACAAGGAACGCGAGCAGAAAACATAACGACGAGGAGGATACCATGGCAAAAGTCGAAATCATCGGAATGCCGCAGTCGACCTTCGTGCGCGTGGTGCGCATGACGTGCGAGGAGAAAGGCGTGTCGTACGAACTCACGGCGGCGCGGCCGCATTCGGCGGAGATCAACGCGGTGGATCCGTTCGGCAAGGTGCCGGGCATGCGCCACGGCGACGTGGAATTGTGCGAGTCGAAGGCGATCGCGACCTATCTCGACCGCACCTTCGGCGGTCCCAAGGTTATCCCCGAGGATCCGGCGCGGGCGGCGCATGTCGAGCAATGGGTCTCGATCGTCAACACCACGATCGACCCGACGATGATCCGCCAGTATTTGCTGTCGTATCTCTTCCCGAAAGGCGCCGACGGCAAGCCGGACCGCAAGGCCATCGACGCGGCGCTGCCGGCGATGCAGCAGCAGTTTGACGTGCTCGACAAGGCGGTCGCCGGCACAGGCTATCTTGCCGGCTCGAGCTTCACCTTGGCCGACATCAACCTGCTGCCGATCCTCGCCTACATTCAGCGTCCGCCGGAGAGCAGCGAGATGTTCAAGAAGAGCGAGAATCTCTCCGCCTATTTCGCCAAACACGCTGAGCGGCCGAGTTTCAAGAACACGACGCCGCCCCCGCCGCCGAGCCAGTGAGGCCCCGTCATTGCGAGCCGCCGCTTGGCGGCGAAGCAATCCAGGGCGTCACGTATAGTCCTGGATTGCTTCGGCCCTGCGGGCCTCGCAATGACAATGGAAACAATTTGAATCAATTTCGGCCGACTGCGTCGAGGGTGCGCTGACCAAAGACCAAGCCGCGCCCGCAATTCGCCGCAAAAACGCCGCGCGTAAAGCGGGCGCTAAACCTCATCCGCTATTGCCTTGCGTCCTGCCCCCGGTTTCTGCCGGCCAACAATGCGGTCAAAACGTCATTGGTTCCGGGGCGGAACCTTTGAACCTGTTCGGCCGTTCACGCGACCAATGGGCAGATACAGGGGGACGCCATGATCAATTTTGCCCGAACTGCCACCCGCACCGCAGTTGCGCTCGCCGCGTTGTGGTCGAGCGCCGCCTTCGCCGGACCGTTCCCGTTCCTGGACCTGCCGTTCCACACGGCGACGCCTTCCGAGCAGGTGACGCGCGAGGCAACTCCCGCCGAGGAGCCGGCCAACTCCGCCGAGCTGCCCGCGAACCTTCGCCGTCAGGTGGTTGCCTACGCCACCACCGAGGCGCCCGGCACGATCGTGATCGATACGCCGCACACCTACCTCTACCTCGTGCTCGGCGGCGGCAAGGCGATGCGCTACGGCATCGGCGTCGGCCGCGAAGGCTTCACCTGGTCGGGCACCCAGACCATATCGCGCAAGCAGGAATGGCCGGACTGGACGCCGCCGCCGGAGATGCTGCGCCGGCAGCCCTATCTGCCGCGCTTCATGGCCGGCGGCCCCGGCAATCCGCTCGGCGCGCGCGCCATGTATCTCGGCGAGACCATCTATCGCATCCACGGCACCAACGCGCCGGACACGATCGGCCATCAGGTGTCGAGCGGCTGCATCCGCATGGTCAACGAGGACGTGACCGATCTCTACGGCCGCGTGAACGTCGGCACCAAGGTGGTGGTGCTGCCGATGGGGTCGCATCATGACGCGGTTGCACACGCGCACCCGCGCTCCGCCCCGGTCGAGGTCGTGCCGCCGGAGCCCACGCCGGCCCCGGTCGCCGCCACCTGGCGCCCATTCTGGATGAATTGACGAGCGCAGTCCTCTCCTACGATAGGGGTCGGGAAGAGTTTAGCTCTCCCCGCCCTCCGAACCGCACGGGCGGTTTTCCCGCATGCGGCTCTCCAGTCGGTGGTTTCCTCATCGGGAGTATCTCGCGTCAAGCCAGGCTGTGTGAA
>Ga0213881_10000047_pt1 | contig 106183 bp, 85 predicted proteins | sample BarmaccoBMER_R08_FD_160104 | JGI IMG/M metagenome (GOLD analysis project Ga0213881, IMG submission 160104) | Barbacenia macrantha exposed rock microbial communities from rupestrian grasslands, the National Park of Serra do Cipo, Brazil - ER_R08 ...
ACACCCCCATCACGAAAAACACAGATGAGAGCAGATAAAGGCACACGCCGACGGCGAGCCAGTAATTCCTGAGGAAACTTCCTAAGCTGCCCTTGATGTGCTCCGCGCCGAGCTTCAGAAACACAGCGCCGAAAGAGCCGATGAAGGACGAAGTCAGAATGAACAGAATCGAGCTGAGTGGCGTTCTCATTCAGCGCCCCTGGCGACCTGCTTCAATCCAAGGATTGAAACGCCACCTACGATAAACGCAATTCCGATCGCGCGAAAGAAATTCATGTGCTCACTGAGCACGACTAGCGAAAGCAGCGTCACCCAGACGTATGTCAGCGCGATGATCGGGTAGAGCCTCGACAGCTCGCGCCCTTTGAGAGCCAGAGCCATTAGACCCGTATTCACTCCGTACAAGCAGTACCCGAAAAGCAGTTTAACGTTCGAAGCGATCCCCAGGCCAAAACGAAACACCAGAGTGGGGTCGTGGAGCACGTTGATCAACGTGACATGAGCGTGGAGCTGCCCGGCGCCGGCCTTGATCAGCATTTGGGCTAGCGCGCCGATCAACGTGCAAGAAAATACGAGGAGAAAAGAGCGCCTCGCACTGCCACGTGTATCGAGCGGCGCCTCGAGGACGGTCGGAGAGGTCAAACGGTCGATTCCAATTCGAAGAGGCCCTGAAATCTCAGTTTAAAGCATGCGTTCATCGCATGCCCGCAAGGGTACACTAAGACGATTATCGGAGATGCGCACCCGTCTATATCGCCTGATCTGGGCGGTGATCTCGGTGATTGCAGCAATCTGCATCGGGGCGATTGCGACAGCTCGGCAAGAGCCGGTGAACAGTCTGTGGCTTGTCGCCGCGGCGGGCTCAATCTTTCTTATAGGATTCCGATTCTACGCCAAGTTCATAGCCGCTAAGGTGATGATGCTTGACGATGGACGAGCTACTCCCGCCGAGCGCTTTCAGGACGGTCATGACTTCGAACCAACAAACAAGTGGATACTCCTGGGACACCATTTCGCGGCAATTGCCGGACCGGGCCCTCTGGTCGGACCGATTCTTGCGGCGCAATTTGGCTACTTGCCCGGCGTGCTTTGGATCCTCTTTGGTGCAGTGCTGGGGGGCGCCGTCCAGGATTTCGTAATTCTGTTTTGCTCGATGCGGCGCGACGGGAAAACGCTGGGGCAGATGGCGCGCGAAGAGATCGGCAGAGTAGGCGGGGTCGTATCGCTCGTGACCGTGCTGTTGATCATGATCGTGTTGTTGGCGGTCGTGGCTCTCGTTGTTGTAAACGCTTTGAAAGGAAGTCCGTGGGGGACTTTCACAATTGCGATGACATTACCGACTGCGGTTTTTATGGGCTTATATCTCCGATATGCACGCCCGGGGAAAGTGCTCGAGTGCTCTGCGATCGGCTTTGTGCTTGTTGTGCTCAGTATTTTAGGAGGAAAAGCCGTTGCCGAATCTGCGGCCTGGGCGTCACTTTTCACGTGGAGCGGCGTGGCTCTTGCGATAGCGATCATCGTTTACGGATTTTTTGCGAGCGCGTTGCCGGTTTGGCTGCTGCTGGCTCCTCGCGATTATCTCAGCACGTTCGTGAAACTCGGTGTTGTGTTCCTATTGGCCGCCGGCATTTTCTTCACGCATCCTCAACTGGCTTTACCCCCGCTCACACAGTTCACCAATGGCGCCGGACCCATATTCGCCGGAAAGATTTTCCCGTTCTGCTTCATTACGATCGCGTGCGGAGCAATTTCCGGATTTCATTCCCTAATTTCATCGGGTACAACGCCGAAGATGATTGCAAAGGAATGGCACGCCTGGCCGATTGGCTACGGAGCCATGCTGCTCGAAGGATTCGTCGGGATCATGGCGATGGTTGCAGCGGCCTCGCTTGCACCGGGCGTGTTTTTTTCCGTCAATTCGCCGCCGGGCATAGTAGGAGCGACGCCTCAAGCTGCGGTTACGACCATTAGTAGCTGGGGCTTTCACGTGACCGCTGCCGAAATGTCTCAACTGGCCCGCAGCGTTGGCGAGAACAGTCTCTTCGGCAGAACAGGTGGAGCGCCTTCGCTCGCACTAGGAATGGCCCATATCTTTGGCCGCGCGCTTCAGAGCGTTGGCTTAGGTGACGGGCTTCTCAGTTTTTGGTATCACTTCGCAATTATGTTCGAGGCGCTGTTCATCTTAACGATCATCGACGCAGGCACGCGTGTTGGGCGCTTCATGCTGCAGGACCTTCTCGGCCATGTGCACAAGCCGCTCGGGAGAACGGGATGGATGCCGGGGCTGCTGGCTACGAGCGCTCTAGTTGTCATTGCGTGGGGCTACTTTTTGTATCAGGGCGTCGTTGACCCGCTCGGCGGCATCAATTCATTGTGGCCGCTGTTCGGCATCTCAAATCAGTTGCTGAGCGCGATCGCATTCTGCGTCGCCACAACCGTGCTTTTGAAAATGCATGGCCCGCGATTTGCATGGATCACGGGAGCGCCTTTGGTCTGGCTGGTCACGGTTACGTTTGCTGCAGCCTTTGAAAAGATATTCTCGGATCAGCCTCGTCTGGGATTCCTTGCTCACGCAAATGCCTTAGAGAGTCTTCTTGCGTCAGGTAAGATTTCACCCGCACAGCTCTCCACTACACGCACGCTGATCTTCAATGAGCGCCTGGATGCAGTCGTGTGCGGAGCATTCTTGATTCTGGTTTCGGTGATCGTGGTCGATTCCCTCCGCGTCTGGTACGGCTTGCTTCGTGGCACGCGAGCTCCTGTAAGCTCCGAATCGCCATTTGTCCCTTCGCGGCTGGAGGCTGAAAGCATATGAAGGTGCTTGCTCGGTTGGGCAGCTTCGTTGCGGCGCTCGCGCGCGAGCTTTCGGACCAGGGCGCATATGCTCGCCATTTACAGCGGACCGGGCGCTCTCATTCGGCTGCCGAGTGGAGGCTTTTTATCGATCAGCGGCATCGCAGGAAGTATCAAAGCGCGAAGTGCTGCTGAGGCGTTCGAGCCGGCTTCTATCCTGAAGAAAGTGCCAGTCCCGCGCCTCTTTCTGATCGATACTTTCGGGTTCATTTTTCGCGCCTATCATGCGCGCGCCCGCAGTGGCGCTCCACCCATGCGAACAAGCGCAGGACTCTCGACTGAGGCCGTTTTCATTTTTCACAATATGGTGCGGCGGCTCGCCACTGAGTTTAAGCCTGATTACGTCGCGGCAGTTTTTGAAAGCTCCGAGCCCACGTTTCGTTCGGAGAGCTTTGCTGAATACAAGGCCAACCGGACAGAAATGCCGCACGATCTTGGCGAGCAAATTCCCTACGTGCGGCGCATTCTCGAAGCCATGCACATCCCGATTCTGGAGTTTCCGGGTTATGAAGCGGACGATGTGATCGGCGCGATTGCCTGCCGCGAACAGCCAAAGGCGCTGCACGTCGTCATCGTGTCGAGCGACAAGGATATGCTTCAACTCGTCAACGATCGTGTATTCATGCTGAATCCGATGAAAGACGACGAATGGTATGACGCGGCGAAGGTCGAGCAGTTCATGGGCGTTAAGCCATCACAGGTTGCCGATCTCTTGGCTTTAAAAGGCGATTCGATCGATAATATTCCCGGCGCACCCGGGATTGGGGATAAAGGCGCGCGTGAGCTGATCGCGCGCTTTGGGTCGGTTGAAGCACTGCTTGATCGCGCCGCGGAAGTGGAACGCAAAATGTATCGCGAGAGCCTGCTGAAGAACCGGGATCAAGTACTGCTGAGTAAACAGCTTGCGTCGATTCAAACGCAGGTTCCCATTGAATGGGATCTTCAATCATTGCGCGCGCGGCCAGCCGAAAATTCAAGCCTGAGGGCGCTTTATAAAGAGCTTGAATTTTTCAGCTTGCTGAAGGATCTCCCGCCTGAAGATGACAGCGCGACGCGGGATTACGGTACCTTGACGGAAGTCCCGGCAGCTGAAGAATGGTTAAGCAAATGCCCATCCGGCGCACCGATCGCGATTTCTCTCGACCTGACAAACTCATTTGCCGGTTTATCGTATGCAACCGGGCAAGGCCGCGCTATCCCTTTTTCGCTGCTCGAGGTCATCAAGCCGGTTCTTGAATCAGATGGGGTTCCGAAAATCGTCCATGATGCCAAGAGTTTCTTGATTGCTTGTTCGGCAATCGGCCTTGCGCCGAAAAACATCGCTGAGGACGTGATGCTTTATTCATTTCTCCTCAATGCTGATCCAGGTGGCTGTTCACCCGAAGCGCTAGCGGAGCGCTATCTGGATCGCAAGCTGAACGCGGCGGCGGAGCAGCAAGCCGAGGCGACGCTCGCCGTTCAGGAAATGCTGCGCCCGCAAATCGGGCGGCAGGATTTGCTCCGCGTCTATAACGAAATCGATCTGCCGCTCGCTCCTGTATTGGCGCAACTTGAAATGACGGGCATTCGCATCGACACGGAAGCGCTCGCCCATCTTTCTATCCGGCTTACGGAACGAATCGAAAAGATAGCGCAGAAGATTTACGATTTGGCCGGTCATCCATTCAATGTCAACTCGCCTCAGCAATTGGGGAAAGTGCTGTTCGAGGAAATGGCGCTGCCGTCGCCGGTGAAGTATGGAAAAGGAAAGGTAATCTCAACTGCTGCCGATGTGTTGGAAAGTCTCGCCCCGGCGTACTCTATCGCGCAGCTCGTTCTCGATTACCGTCAACTGACAAAACTGAAAGGCACCTACATCGACGCCCTTCCGTCGCTGATTCGCCGCGAGACTGGCAGGCTGCACACCACGTTCAATCAAACCGGCGCGGCAACCGGACGGCTTTCCTCGTCAAATCCCAACTTGCAAAACATTCCTGTCCGCACCGAGGAAGGTCGCGAGATTCGCGCGGCTTTCATTCCAGAGGCTGGATGGGAGTTGGTCGTCGCCGATTATTCCCAGATCGAGCTGCGATTACTCGCGCACATGTCAGGTGACCGGGTGCTCGTCGAATCGTTCACGAAGCATGAAGACATTCACACTCGCACTGCCGCAGAGGTCTTCAAAGTAGACCCGCTTGTCGTTACGCCAGACATGCGCCGTTCCGCGAAAGCGGTAAATTTCGGGATTGTATACGGTCAAACGCCCTTTGGTCTCGCGCAGCAGCTCTGCATCGATCGGAAGGAGGCGGAACTTTACATCCGGCGCTACTTCGAACGCTATGCAGGCGTTCGGGAATTCATCGATCGCACGATTGCGGAGGTACGCCAAACGGGCGTTTCGAAGACCCTTCTTGGCAGGCGGCGTCCCATTCCCGACATGCAGAGCCGTAATCCGTCAGCCAGATCTTTCGCCGAGCGCACCGCCGTCAACACGCCGCTGCAAGGAACAGCAGCCGATTTCATCAAACTCGCAATGGTCCGCATCGCCGAATCGCTGCAGCGCGAAAAAATGCAGTCGCGAATGCTTTTGCAGGTGCATGACGAGTTAGTCTTCGAAGCACCGGCGTCCGAGACGGTTCATTTGAAACAGCTAGTGAAAGGTGCGATGGAATCCGTGCATGCGCTGGCAGTCCCGCTCGTGGCAGATACCGGTAATGGGCCGAATTGGAGAGACGCGAAGTAATTCCAAATTGAAGCTGGATGCGAAACTGAAATTAAAATGACGGGAAACGATATCCGCTCGAAGTTTTTGGATTACTTCGCCGGACAAGGTCACAGGATTGTTCGCAGCTCGTCTCTGGTGCCGGCTGACGATCCTACCCTGCTGTTCACGAACGCAGGAATGAACCAGTTCAAGGAAGTCTTTCTGGGACTGGAGAAGCGCGACTATTCTCGCGCGAGCTCGTCACAGAAGTGCGTTCGGGCAGGCGGGAAGCACAACGATCTTGATAATGTCGGCTATACGCGCCGGCATCTCACATTTTTCGAGATGCTCGGAAATTTTTCATTCGGAGATTACTTTAAGAAGGACGCAATTGCTTTTGCTTGGGAGCTCGTGACGGGCGCAAATTGGTTCGGCCTGCCGAAGGACAAGCTTTACGTCACAGTTTTTCGCGAAGATGACGATGCGGAGCAGCTCTGGCAGCGAGTAGCGGGAGTATCGAAAGATAGGATTTTTCGACTCGACGAAAAAGACAATTTCTGGCAAATGGGCGACACTGGCCCGTGCGGCCCGTGCTCGGAGATTCATTTCGACTTAGGGCCCAATGCAGCGGCGCCGGGGCGCGAGCATGAGCAGTTTCCGTCGGATGCTGGCGATCGTTTTGTCGAGATCTGGAATCTGGTGTTCATGCAGTACGATCGGGCGAACGACGGGACGCTGACGCCGCTGCCGAAACCGTCGATCGACACCGGAATGGGTCTCGATCGCGTGACTGCCGTGCTACAGGGGAAAGTATCTGTTTACGACACGGACCTGCTTGGGCCAATTATCGAACGTGCAGCCGAGCTGCTGCGCGTCGAAATTCACGCGAGCGAAAGAACGGATATTGCTCTCCGTATAAATGCGGACCACGCTCGTGCAACAGCATTCTTGATCCACGATGGCGTGCTGCCGTCAAACGATGGCCGCGGTTATGTCTTGCGCAAGATCATGCGGCGCGCGATGCGGAACGGGCGTTTGGCGGGCGCGACGGAGCCATATCTTCACAAGCTGACCGGCTTCGTCGCCGACTTGATGAAGCCCGCGTATCCCGAGCTCGAGGAGAGCACTGAGCGAGTTGCACGAATCGTGCGCGAGGAAGAGAACCGGTACGCAACTACCTTCCAAGTCGCGGAACGTTTCTTCCAAGATGAAGCAAAATCGGCCGCGAATGGCGTGTTGCCAGGATCCGCGGCTTTCAAGCTGTACGACACATATGGTCTCGCGCTTGATGAACAGGAGGAGATGGCGCGCGAGTTCGGGCTTGGCATTGATCGCGAGGGCTTTGAAGCCGAGATGGAAAAACAGCGAGTCCGCGCGCGGGCGAGCTGGAAGGGTGCGGACAAAGCGCAAATTGCCGAAGCATACAAGAATCTGCCGCCAGCCCAATTTGTCGGGCGCGAGAAGCTCGAGACTCTTGTTCAAATTCACAACCTGATCGTAAATAAGAGCCCCGCCGCTCTCGTCGAGCGAGGATCAGCAGAGGCTGTTTTCCCGGAGACGCCCTTCTATGCCGAATCTGGCGGACAGATCGGAGATACCGGCTTGCTGCTCGATCCGGAAACCCGCGAGAGAGTCGCGGTTGTAGAAGCTGCGTATAAGCCCACGCCCTCGGCTATTGTTCACAAGATTCATGTCCTGAAGCCGATCCAGACCGGACAAAAGCTAATCGGTGTAGTCGATTCTACTTCGCGCAGCGCAACAATGCGCAATCATACGGCAACTCATCTTCTCCACGCCGCTCTGCGCCAGGTTTTGGGCACGCACGTGAAGCAAGCGGGGAGCGTTGTTGAGCCGAGCAGATTGCGCTTCGATTTCACTCACTACTCTGCTATGACCAAGGATGAGCTGCGGGAAGTTGAGCGTTTAGTAAACCAGCGGATCCTCGAAAACACCGAGGTCATGACCGACATTATGGATCTCGACCAGGCATTAGCCACCGGGGCCATGGCGCTGTTCGGTGAAAAATATGGCCAGAGCGTGAGGGTGGTGAGTATCCCCGGGTTCAGCCGTGAGTTGTGCGGCGGTACGCACGTCCATCGAACTGGTGATATCGGTCTGTTCAAGATCATTTACGAAGGCAGCATCTCGGCGGGAATACGACGCATCGAAGCGATCACAGGTGAAGGCGCGCTCGAAAGATTTCAGCAAGCGAGCGCCCAGCTGTCCACGGTGAGCGGGCTATTCCGCACTACAGAAGATGGCGTGCTCGAACAAGTGGAAAAGCTTCTCGAGCAGCACAAGATTGTCGAGCGCCAGCGCGATCAACTCAAAAGTCAAATGGCCCAGCGCCAAGGAGAGAAGCTGCCCAGCCGCATGGTGAACGGCACGACAATCGTTGCTGAAACAGTTGAAGGAATGGATCGAGATCAGCTTCGCGCGCTTGCGGATTCACTCCGTAATAAAGCGGGGAGCGCCGTCGTCGTGATTGCGTCCGTTAGTGATTCGACCATTGCGCTCGTGTCCGCGGTCAGTAAAGATCTCACGGGTAAGGTGCATGCAGGCAAGCTGGTCAGGGAGGTTGCGGCAGCAATCGGGGGAAAAGGGGGCGGCCGTCCCGATATGGCTGAAGGCGCCGGAAAAGATATCAAATCTTTGCCGGGGGCGCTCGAAAGCGTCTACCAAAAAGTTGAAGGGCTGCTTCAATAAAACGGCTGGGAGCTCACGCTGAATGGACCAGATGGATGTTGCCGTTATCGGAGCTGGTCCGACGGGCCTCGCCTGCGGCATCGAATTGCAAAAACGCGGATTATCGCCCGTCTTATTCGACAAAGGCTGCGTTGTTAATTCCCTCTATCATTACCCGACCAACCTTGTTTTCTTTACCACGCCTGAGCTCCTCGAAATCGGCGATTTACCCATGACATCGCTCAATGAGAAACCGGGGCGCACGGAAGCGTTGAAGTATTACCGGCGAGTTGCGGATCATTACGAGCTCAGTATCCACCAATACGAGCGCGTTATCGGTTTCGATGGCTCAGACGGAAACTTCAGCGTGCGTACCGAAACTTCGCGTGGCGAGCGCTTCTGTTATCGCGCCAAGAAGATTATTCTCGCGACGGGCTACTACGATATTCCGAATTACCTCGGCGTTCCCGGCGAGCATCTGGGAAAAGTGATTCACTACTACCGCGAAGCTCATCCTTACTACAACCACGATGTGCTGATCGTCGGCGCTAAGAATTCCGCGGCACTCGCAGCGCTGGAGCTCTTCTGGACGGGCGCGCGCGTGACGCTGGTACATCGCGGGGCGGGCATGTCGTCGAACGTGAAGTATTGGATCAAACCGAACATTGAAAATCGCATCGCAAACGGGGATGTCAAAGCATACTTTCACAGCACTGTGAAGGAGATTCGTCCGCACGATGTGCTTCTCGATACACCGGAAGGAAGCGTGAGGATCAAGAATGACTTTGTGTTCGCGATGACAGGTTACCGGCCCGATTTCGAATTCATGGCCGAGCACGGCATTCACCTAGATCCCGCCACTTCAAAGCCGATTACGAATCACGAGACTCTGGAAAGCGAGCGGCAAGGTGTGTATCTAGCGGGTGTCATTGTTGCGGGCACGCACACGAACGAGATCTTCATCGAAAACGGCCGCTTTCATGGCAAGGTGATCGCAACCGCGATCGCGACAAGCTTGAACGGGCGAAGCTCCTGAAGCGGCTTAAAGCCGCTCCCATCCCACATGCTCCATCTTCGGCCGGAATAAGTGCGGGTGCAAAATCTCCGCGAAAATCTGAAGCGACTCGACGAGACGCGGCCCGGGACGGTTCATGAACTGATTCCCGTCACAGACGAAAACTCTGCCCTCGCGAACCGCTCGCAAATGACTCCATCCCGGGCGATCGGAAAGCCAGTGCATCTCAGCGCGTGTGCGCTGGAGATCGAAACCGCAAGGCAGAGCAATAATCAGGTCCGGATCAGCCGCAACCAGCGCCTCCCATGTCATCCAGGGCGCATGTTCGCCCGGCACTCCAAATCGATTCTGCCCTCCCGCCATTTCGATCAGCTCGGGAACCCAGTTCCCGCCAGCCATTAACGGCTCGAGCCATTCAATGGCCGCGACGCTCCGCTTCACCGGGGAGGATTGGGCGATCCGCTGAATCTGCTCCATTCGTTTCTTCAGAGAATCGATCAGCGCTGCGCCACGAACTTCGCAGCCACACGCCACGGCGACTCGACGGATATCCTGCCAGATGTCCGCAAGCGCGTATGGCTCCAGACACACGATTTGCGCGTCAATTCCGAGATCAGCCTGAAACGCACTCGTCACATCGTCAAGGCTTACCGCGCACACTTTGCATTGAGACTGCGTAATGATTTGCGTGGGCGCGAGACTCCGGATGAGATTAGAATTCACGCTGTAGACGCTCGCCGCTGCCCTCAATCGCTCTTTCACCAGACGGTCGATTTCCGCGCTTGAGCCGCAGATGTCAATGGCGGGTTGCGTGCAAACGGGAAGCGCAGTCACCTCTGCCGGGTAATCGCATTCATGCGACCTCCCCACCTGAAAATCGCCAAGCCCCAGAGCGTGTACGATCTCCGTGGCACTGGAAATTAGCGGAAGGAGTCGAAGGCCCCGCACAGACTCACTTTACCGGTACCAGCGAGAGTCCTACGATAACGCACGCTGCGATTCGGCATCCTCGGTGCAAGTGCAGTTGAGCAAGAAACCCTGAGTTAAACACCTGAGATGGTTTGTCATTGCCGTATGCTCCTGCCCGGCATTGCTAATCGTTTGAATTCCCCGTGCGTTTCGCGAAGCTGCAGCCCCTTGAAGAGGCTGCAGCCCGTTGAAATTGAGAAGCGGTGGCACGACACGACACCGAGCTAACGCACATTCCAATTCTGGCTCGTCGCGCCAGTGCACCTGTTAATCACGAGTTGTTTGCCGCCTCCCACCGATGGCCCTGCGCTGTCCAGGCAAAGTTGGCTCTGCACGCCGTAGATCACGGTGCTGTCCGCCGCAAGCCCAATATCCCGGCCGTTTATAATTTTCCACTGCTGGTTTTCGCCGCCGTTGCAATCGTGCAGATCCACTAGGCTTCCGTGATCGGTCGCTGCTCCCTTCACCTCAAGGCATTTGCCCGCGCCTCCGTTTGCCGTGCCAATACCTTCGAGCTTGCCATCGGAATAGCTCCACTCCTGTGGAATATCTCCGGAGCAGGAGTAGGCGAGCACGGGCGTGCCGTTAGCCGTGAAGGCCCCTTCGACGGCTTCGCACACGAAGGGGGCATTCGAGTTTATTTGAAAATGGATGTTACGAACGTTCCAATTTTGGCTCGTCGCTCCGGTGCACTTGTTCATCACGAGTTGTTTGCCGCCGCCGACCGACGGCCCTGCGCTGTCCAGACACAGGTCGGTTTGATTGCTGCGAATCAAGGTGCTGGCCGGAAGCCCGATTTCCGCGCCGTTTATAATTTTCCACTGCTGGTTTTCGCCACCGTTGCAGTTGTACAAATCCACCAGGGTTCCCGGCGCGGTCGCCGCTCCCTTGACGTCCAGGCACTTAGCCTCCCCGTTTGCCGTGCCAAGGCCGACGAACTGGCCTTCGACATAGTTCCAATCTTGGCTAAAAGCAACTGAGCAGGAGTAGGCCAGCACGGGCGTGCCATTGTCCGTCTTGCCTCCTTCGACGGCTGCGCACACGAAGGGGGCACTCGAGTTTATTTGGAGCACTGCAGCGTTCATTGAGCTAACGCCGGCAGCCAGCATACCGAGCAACGCTAGAGCTCCGAATACTGGCAAGGTTTGATTGATGCGGGCGGCCGCTCTGGTGAATCGACTCCGCTGAAAAATATGTCTTTTCATTTTCATTCTCCTATGTTCTGTGTTCGCGAAAGGCAGGTACATCGCCTCTGTATAGAAAGGCGGAAAGCGGCTATGAATTGCCTCATGGCGAGGAGCTTTACATACCAGCCAAATGGGATATGATCTATTCGGTCAGCTTGACCAGCTCCCGATTAAGAGAGGCATGCCTCTTGGCCGAGTCGCCGTCCACCGTAACTCAGCTCTTGACCTGCGGCGACGAACGCGCTTTGCATGATTTGGCTCCGATCGTCTACGACGAACTGCGGCGTTTGGCGCGCTACTACTTGCGCTCCGAACGTCCGGAACACACGCTGGAAAGCGCCGCGTTGGTTCACGAAGCTTACCTTCGCTTAATTGGGGGCGAGTCTCGCGAACTGCGGAATCGGGATTATTTTTTTGCGGTCGCTCGCGGCTCATGCGGCAAATCCTGGTGGACTATGCGCGCAGCTGGAAAGCGGCCAAGCGCGATGCGGGCTGCAGGGTTAGCCTGAGCAATGCAAGCGACATTCCAATCACCATGGATGAGGATCTGCTGGCGCTGGATCGAGCGCTGGAGGAACTCGCGCGCATCGATGAGCGGCAAGCCAGGATTGTCGAGCTGAAGTTCTTCGGCGGTCTTTCCTCGAGCTCGGCCGCGTCCGTACTAAATATTTCACGCGCCACCGTTGATCGCGAATGGGCGGTCGCCCGGCTGTGGCTCCATCGGCGCGTGCGCACCTCGGCACAGCCATGACTTCTGATCACTGGCAACGGGTGAAGGACCTGCTCGTTCGGGCTCTCGAGCTTTCGCCGGAGAAGCGTGGTGCTTTCCTCGATCAGGCCTGCGGCCCCAATCGCGCAATGCGCGACGAAATCGACACTCTCTTGTCAGAAGAGGACGCCGTTCGGTCGGAGTTTCTTCAATCTCCGCCCGGCTTGGATTTTCTCGGGAGCCGGAATGATGGCGGCGGTGAGGCTGCCGATGTACCCTCCGCCGGGCAGCTCTTTGCCGAGCGCTTCCAGCTTGTGCGCAAACTCGGAGAAGGCGGCATGGGCCAAGTCTGGCTTGCCGCGCAAACCTCCCCGGTACGCCGGACAGTTGCGGTCAAACTCATCAGGGCAGGCATGTATGACGAGTCGGTTGTGAAGCGCTTCCAAGCCGAGCGCCAGTCCCTGGCCATGATGGATCACCCCGCCATTGCCAAAGTGTTTGACGCCGGGGCAACGCCGCAGGGCCAGCCCTTCTTCGTGATGGAGTACGTTCCCGGACTGTCCATCACTGAATATTGCGACGAGAAGAAACTCGAAATCGCCGACCGTCTGGAACTTTTCATCCAGGCATGCGAAGGCGTGCAGCACGCGCACCAGAAAGCGATCATTCACCGCGATCTGAAACCAGCCAACATTTTGGTGGTAGAAATCGACGGCAAGCCGGTGCCCCGCATTATCGATTTCGGACTTGCCAAGGCAACCACGCCGCGGCTTGGTGGCGAGACCTTCTTTACCCAGATGGGACATTTTGTCGGCACGCCCGGATACATGAGTCCGGAGCAGGCGGACCCCAGCGAGGATATTGACACCCGTACCGACGTGTATTCGTTGGGCGCAGTGCTCTACGTGCTGCTGGCTGGGTCACAGCCCTTCGAAACCAAAGCTTGGGAAAAGCTGCCGCTTGACGAGCTATTAAGAAGACTCCGCGAGGAAGAACCGCCAAGTCCCAGCGCCAAAGTGGGCAGTGATCGAAACACCTCGAGTGTTACAGCCGAAGCGCGCGGCACTCAGCCAAAGCAACTGCTCGCAATGTTGCGCGGTGATCTGGACTGGATCACGATGAAAGCGCTCGAAAAGGATCGCTCCCGGCGCTACGCTACTCCCTCGGAGTTAGCGTCTGACATTCGCCGCTACCTGAACCACGAGGCCGTAAGCGCCCGCCCGGCAAGCACCGGCTACCGGTTGCGCAAGTATGTTCAACGGCACGAGGCGCTGGTGGTGGGGATAGCGACGGTTCTTTTGGTCTTGGTCATGGGGGTCGCAGTAAGCACATTCGAGGCGATCCATGCCCGGCAGGCACGACAAGTGGCGCTTCGCGAGCGCGATCTTGCGGAACGGCGTTTCGAGGATGTGCATAAGATGGCGCGGGAGGTGATCTTTAATCTTCAGAACCAACTCGCCGCGATTCCCGGTACGACACAGGTCCGGAGGGATCTGACGGCAGTCGCGATCAATTACCTCGATGCCTTGGCAAGAGACGCAACTGCCGATATAAGCCTGCAAGGGGAGTTGGTAGGGGCGTATCTTCGAATCGGCAACATCCAAGGCGATACCGGAACGGAAAATCTTGGCGACCTGCCGGCCGCGCTCGAGAGCTATTCGAAAGCCGAACGACTCGCGCGGGCGCTGGTTGCGAAGAATCCCTCGAGGCGGGCAAAGGGGTTGCTGGCAGAGGCCTTGATGGCGCAAGCGTACGCAGCTAAATATACCAACGAGCCTGCCCGAGCTGCCGCAAAGGCGATCGAGGCTCTTGCGCTTGCCCGCAAACTTGCTCAATCCGATCCCACGAGCAAAGACGCGCAGTTCGCGCTCGGGGCTGCGCTGCAGTGCGCTGCTCTACAGGTCGGCATGAAGGACAGAATCTTTTATCTCGAGGAGGAAGCGTCTGTGTTCGAAGGGATGCTGGCCCATGATCCGGACAATCCGGACCGGTGGCAAAATGCCGCTCTGGCGCATAAGTACATTGCGGGACATTTGATCGGCAGCCCAGATCTGGATCGCGCCTTCGTGCATCTGAAGCGAGCCGAAGAACTGGATGAACTCGCCCTACAGGCTGCGCCGAACAATCCGGAATGCAAAATGGGCGTCGCCATTGACCTGAACCAGTGGGGCGAGTATTACGGGGAGAAAAAGGATTTTGCGAAAGCGATCCAATACACGCGAGCGTCCCTCGCGATCCGGCGTGAACTTGCCACCGCCGACCCAAAGGACAACTGGGCGCAAGAGAAGCTTTCCTATATTCTGAGTAGTCTGGGAGACTTACAGTTGCAGGTGTCGGCGATTGATGCTTTGGCGAGCTACAAGCAGGCGAAGTCGATCGCGGAAAAACTTCCGACACAGTCATTGCGACAAGAACGGTTGGCGAGCTCGATTTCGGGCATCGGCAATGCTTACCGAAAGCTCGGCAATGTGCAACGCTCCTGCGCCGCCTTTGCAGAATCGCTAAAGCTCTACCGGGCTCTAAAGTCCCCTGAACACCCCAATAGCGCCGCGGCAACTGAGAAAGCTTACTCCCGTTGCCCGGACGCGAATCGATGACACTCGGCGGTTCGATGGCGGAGCGATAGCCAACGAAGATCTAAAGAACCTGCGCTCCGATCCTCCCTTTCAGGAACTCATCACTCAATTTCGGCAACAGTACTAAGGCGGCCCAGTCGCACTAAAAGAAAAAAGCCGACTTCCGCCGGCGTCTCTCTTCCGTAATTTAGTGCTCAGGGAACTTGGTTGGGTGGGTTTTTGGTTGGATTTCCTAGAAGAAGTTACGGATTGGGGTGTCTTTGACGCTGTGGTTTCGGTGCAGAGCAACCGTCGCTCCCTGAGCCTAATCTTTTTCGTTCGGCCATACTATGTGCATTTGGAATGCCAAAAGTCACTTCTTTCATTTTCAATGGCTTACAGATACATGGCGCCTCGGTCATCGCATTTTTTACCGATTTCAATTCCAGACCGGCTAAGTATTCCAAAAACGACCGATCCGGGTTCGCTCTGAACAGGAGGCCTAAGGTTGGCTAGGTAACGAAGCAGGAACGACGGACTGGCGAGCGAGACGTCCTGACAAGGCTTCCTGAACCGAAATGTGATTTTCATCTAACGTTGCGCCTATCACTTGATCGAGCGCGACTCGCGCGTTGCTGTAGGAAACGAGCGCCGCCACCTCGTTCGATTGCGCCGTCGCCAAGTCCCGCTGCTGCGTAACCACGTTGAAGGTAGTTGAAGCGCCGAGGGAAAATCTCTTTTGCTCTGCGTCCAACAGCTGCTCTTCTAAAACCCTGTTCTTGACCGCCGCTTCATAGCGTACCCGCGCTTGCTGCAGTTCAATGGCGCCGTTTGAGACATCGACGACAATCTGATTCAAGTCTTTTTGATTCTGCAGCTGAGACTGGCGAAGCTGGAATTGATCAATGGCGTAATCGGCTTGTGCGGTCTGATTGCGCAGCGTGGCGGAGAAGAAGGCGCCGGCATTTTCGGTCGGGAAGTCGCGGCGAAATACCTGACCCAGCGCATTTCTCATTCCCCCGATGAAGTACGTGTCAGCGGGCACGATGCCGATCGGGTTCGTTGGTCCTGCGACTCCGGCCTGCCTCAACGTCGCGAGCCCCTCCAGGAGCGGTAATACACCGCTTTTGGTGCCGAGAGTTGAAACTTCGCTATTCGCGAGGTTGACTTTCTCCAAAGCGATATCGGTCCGGCTTGCCAAGGCTCTTGCGACCAGTTCTTTTAACGGAGGAAGATTGTCTTTCTCGGGAACCACAATGCGATCAATCGGGATGATCTGCACTTCTCGCCACAGAGGATCCGCCAGTCCAGTCCGGCTCAGAACGTTCTTGAGCTGAACTTCCTGCTGCTGCAAAGTTGTCTGCGAGATGACTAAATCCTGCTGGGTGGATGCAACCTGAGCCTGGGCCGTAGTCACATCCAACGGAGCCATTGTGCCTAGCTCAACTTGCTTTTTGTTGTTTTGATAAAACTGCTGCGCAACGACTAAAGCGCTTTGCTTTGCTTTGAGATCCTCGTAATCCGCTGCTAAACCGTAATACAGATTCAGCGCATTCACCACAATCCCAATTAGCTGACCCTTAAAAGTCACGTCTGCTGATTTCAGATTGTTTCGGGCAACACTAATTGTCCGGCTATTAACGCCTACGCCAAACCCACTCAAGAAATTGTGTTGAATAGAAAACTGTAAATAAGGAGCTACGGAGGGGTTCAGGATGTCCGTCGGCGTGTTCTCATTCAAATATGATTCGTGATATGTGACGGTTGCGCTCCCGCCAGTAAGAAAGCCTTGATTAACTGAGAAGTTATAAGTTCGGGAATTTGAGATCAGATTGGGGACAAGACTCTGCACGGGATCCACCTGCGGCGCGGAAACGTGAGAGAAAACGGAAGTGTCCTGAATCACCGCATCGAGTGTGGGCGTGACCGGGCCAATCTGAGAAATCGTCGCGTTTGCTCTCGCCCCGTTGCTGCCGTTCTGTCCTCCCGTATTGATACCCGCGGCGGCTTGGCTTCCCGCGACACCTTGACCACTTGAAACGGAGCCGACCTGAGAAGATGCGCTTGGCACGCCCGGCAGCGCTCCTCCTGCTTGCGCGCGCTCCAATTGCCACTCATCAATGAGCGGATTGTACCGGGCAATCTCAACGTCGATGTTGTTTTCTAAAGCCAAAGCGACCGCGTCTTGGGCGGTCAGGTACAACTTGCCGGCGCGAATTAGGTCGCGCATTCGGACGGAATTCGCGAGGCGAATCGGCGGCACATCGGTGGCAAGATAGGGCCGTAGAAAATAAGGCGCATGCGCCTTTTCGGGCGCGATCGACTGCTGCTGAGCCCATCCCGCCGGAACCGCGCACGCGAAACACAGGCCGAGAGCGATGTGCCTTCGAAGCACATCGAGCAAACGCCGCCTACACCTCATTGATTCACGCCTCCGGGCGCTTGGCCGGTTGGCCGCTCCGGATTCGGAAGATTCGCGGGCAAAACCGATTGCCGAGAGACATGCCCCGAGAGCGCTTCGTCAAGCGAGATGTGATTCACATCGAGCGTGGTTCCCATTGCTTGGTCGAACGCAATCCGCGCATGGCTGTAATTCGCGAGCGCTTGGGTCTCCGAGCTTTCCGCCGCTGCCACGGTTTGTTGATCTTGGACGACCTGAAACACGGTGGAAGCCCCGAGAGTGTACTTCTTTCTATCAGCGTCCAACGTCTGTTGCTGTAGGATGCGAGCTTTTACAGCCGAGTCATACCGCGCCCGGGCCTGCTGCAGACCGATGAGTGCGTTCTGCACATCCACCCGCACCTGGTTTACGTTCTTCTGCAGCACGAGTTCATTTTGGCGAAGCTCGAGCTGACTCGAAGCATAATCCGACTGCGCCGCGCGGTTTCGAAGAGGAATGTTCAGCGAAAAACCAGCCGAATAGTTCGGATAATTGCGGTGAAATATCTGACCCAGCAGATTGCCGTACCCGCCCACCAGAAAAGGATCGGCAAAGAGGAGGGGATCAGACGATACGAAGGGGGCAGCAAGAGCGTTTTGACTGCCGGTCAGTCCATTGTCGGTGAGCTCCGCAAACGCATTCAAGGTCGGCCGCAACGAGTTCTTAATACCTACTAAGTTCATCTTGTTGCTTTCGATGTTGATTCTGCTTTGCGCGATCTCTACTCTTCTATCCAGGGCCTGCTGCACAAGCTGACCTAGCTGATTGAGTGTCGGCAATGTGTCGCCCGGAGGCATGACAATCGTGTCCAGCGGAACTATATGAACATCGGCCAAAGTGGGACTGGCAACACCATTCCGGCTGAGCGCGTTTTTCAATACCGTCTCCTGTTGAAGGAGATTAGTTTGCGAAACCAGCAAGTCCTGCTGGCTTGAGTAAACCTGTGCTTCAGCACGAGTAACTTCGATCGGAGCTAGAGTCCCGATTTGCACCTGCTTCCTGTTGTCTTCCAAAAGTTGCTGCGCTGTTGCGAGCTCGTCTTTTCTGGCGCGCAAGTCCTGATTAAAGCTGACCAGGTCCCAATATAGATTCAACACGGCTGAAACCGTCGTGATGACCTGTTGTTTGAATTGCAGGCCGCTCACTTTTTGATTGTTCTTCGCTACTCGGATGTTACGTCCGTTAACTGCTCGGCCAAGTCCCTGTAATAGCGGTTGCGTGACAGTGAGGTCGAGAAATCCCGATGTAAATGGGTTTAAATCGAAGAACGGACTATTTACTCGCGTTCTCTGGCTTGAGTAAGTGAAGGACGCGTTCAGCCCAAAATCCCAGACCTGTTGATACTGGGCCTGGTAAGTGCGAGTACTCAGAACTAACGCAGTGGTGCCCGTCAGTTGCGTGTTGCTTTGAGGACTCGTGGTGTGCGCGAATTGAGTAAAGAAATTCAACTGCGGATCGAGCAGCGGAATGGTAGGCCCGAGCTGAGTTACGATTCCGCCGCCGGAGCTTACACCCGCGCCGGCCGCAGTCGTGACGCCACCACTCGCCGTTAGACTGACACCGGTTAAGCTTACGCTCTGGGGTCCGGCCGCAACGCCCACGCCGACGCTTCGCAGCGGGCCGCCACCTTTCGCGCGCCTGGTGACTTCTCTAGCGAGTAGCGGCCCGTAACGCTGAACTTCAATGTCCAGATTGTTTTCGAGAGCAAGAGCGATCACGTCTTGAGCCGAAAGATAGAGATTACCCGCGCGGACCAAAGCCTCAAGCCGGCCTGAGTTGGTCAAATTAATGGGCGGAACGATCCGCTGCTGATACGGGCGTGTCAGCCAACCAAGCCCGCCGTTCGGGGCTTCTACTCTAATCGCGTCTTGAGCGGATACCGAAGCGGCACTGAGAACTGTGACGCATAACAAGGACAGAGATGCTTGAAATCTTCTCATCAAAATTGTTAGAGACCTTCACAACCGCACACGACAACTCCATGACATTTAGGAGCTGAGTATTCAGAACTGAGAACGACAGACCAACGGGTTAGGTTCCGTGATTTCTCATAGTAGCGCAGAGGTCGAACTCAGCCCGTTACAAAGCGCACGGCAAGGCCCACTCGCAACTTCGTTCAAAAGCGTTCATTTACCAATGGGTTGCGTTCCGGTTAATGGAGATGTTTCAGCTCTTGCTGTCCGTTTTTGGGAAGTCGTGCACCGTTTTGTCGCTAGACAGACTGAACGCGAATATACGTTGTATACTCCTCATCATTTATTTCCGTGAACGGCTTGAGTGTGAGCGCTTCGTGATCTGAGCGCGCGGTCCAGGTACGCGAGCTGGAGGAAGTTGGACGCGCAGACAGCAGTGCCGCCCTGGTGATTTCTTTTGCTGCCTGAAACTTCGAATTCACGCTCATCAAGACGAGCGGGCCGCAAAGCAGCGCGACCGTATCCGGATGCTGCTCATCGACAGCTTCTAATCGCATCTTCAAAGGCAATTCGAGTTCGATGCGGTCGCCGGTTTTCCATTCCTTTCGGACTTCGGCGAATTGCCCGGGAGTGACGCTTCTGGAATCACGGATCCCCTTTGTGCTCAGCCTTGCGCCGCTCGCCCATTCCGGGATGCGGAAAAACACTGAGAAACTGCTGGGGTTCGAAGCGACCACTTCAAATCGGATATGGCTGCTGTGTGGGTAGCCGGTTGTTTGTCGAATCGAATATTGCCGTCCAGCCTGCGTCCACGTCAGCGTCGACGGCGCGTACAGGTTTACATACACGCCGCGAGCATCCCAAAAATATGCGCTGATGCGGTAATCCACCGCAATCTGCGGAAGTGTCCCAGAGCAGCAAGACCATTTGTCAGGGTGATAAACCTTGCGGCCCTGGAAATTGTAATCGGAATAATAAAAAGCCGATCCATCCGGTTGAATAGGCTTGGCCCCGAGCACCGTGTTGTACATCACGCGCTCCATGCTGTCCCCGTACTGTGAATCCCTAGTGATGCGCAGTAAGTAGCGTCCGACTTTAAAGTGAGCGTACGACCCGCACGGCGTCTCAAAACTTGCATGTGTACTTATAAGGCTCTCGCCGAGCTTCCCGCTTCCGGGTTCGATGAACTGCTCGTTTGGGCCCCATCCGCCGGTTGCATAACTCTGCTTTTGCACCATTTCGAATCCGTTTCTCGCTGCCAGAAAATACTTCTGTTCTCCGAGTTCGAGATACGCCCGAGCTGCTGAGCTCAAGCAATTCATGTGGCTGTAAGCGTGCTTTCCCGGCAGGGCATTTTCACCTCGTGCGAGCGGATCAAAGTACCCGTCGTTATACAGGTACCGCTTAGCCATTTCGAGATACCGGGAATCTCCCGACCGCTCCCATGCCAGGAACAGGTTCTCTGGTAGCGTGTAGCTTTCGTCCCACCAATGCTCGGTGAAATCTTGGTGAGCAGTCACCGGCATGTCACGATGCGCCATTGCGTGTTCGGGAAGGTGCGGTAATGCGGCGTCAGTTGCGCGGGCTAACGTGTCGAGCGCAGACGGATCATGCGCGAACGTGTGAGCATCGATGAGGCCACAGACCAGTTTGTCGTATGTGTAAGCGGGAAATCGATTGTTGAGGTAGAACCTACCTTCCGGATCGATAGTCGCAGCATACCCGCCGACCATACGATCCACTTTGGCTCGCGTTGCTTCGTCTCCGGTTGCGGCATAGTTCCGTGCCAGAGCGGATAGCCATTGGCCGTAGTGAGCGCCCGGTGCGAAGGCATTCGTGTCATACCAGCCGCCCATGTCGCGGCCTGGCGCCGGCAATCCTTCACGTTCACGATAAGGCTTCAGCAGGCTATCTTCATTGAGGCTGAGGACGAGCAGATGATTCTCTCGAAACTGGCGATCGAGCGGTCCCGGCGCAAGCACAACCTGTGAATAATCGAACTGCGAGAGCAACGGCGCGTCAGCCGCAAAACCTTTGATCGAGCAAAAACCTGCGATTGCGCTGGCTCGCTTTAGGACCTGCCGTCTGGAGACCTGCTGGAGTTCGCCCATTTCTCTATGTTCCCGCTCTGCAAAACTGAGAACGCACGGGCGCATTCACAGATGAGAAAGCTCCGTTTTCAGGTCGCATACGACGGCACGGATTTCAACGGGTGGCAAGTGCAACCAGGTTTACCGACAATTCAGGGTACGCTGCAAGACGCAATTGGAACCATTGATGGAAAACCCGTAGTTGTGGTCGCATCCGGGCGAACGGACGCCGGTGTACATGCGCTTGCTCAGGTTGCGGCGGTTGTGATCGAAAACCCGATTCCGGCCGACAATTTCCGCCGCGCTGTAAATCGCCTGCTGCCCCGGTCCATACGCATCAGCAACGTTTCGGAAGCCGCGTTCGATTTTCATCCGCGCTTTCACGCGCGGAGGAAGACATATGAGTACCGTATTTTCCGCGACGAGGTTTGCCCGCCGTTCGAGTGGCGCTACGTATATCACCATCCGTATCCGCTGGACGAATCCGCCATGATCGCCGCGGCTCCGCTGCTTGAAGGCGAGCACGATTTTTCGGCATTCGCGGCATCGGATGAGACGGATGTACTCCGCGAGTCTCGGGTGCGAACGATTTTCCGGTCCGGTGTTGCGATGAAAGGGTGCAAGCTGATTTATCTCGTTACGGGCTCCGGCTTTCTCAAGCACATGGTCCGGAACATCGTCGGCGTGCTTTTGGAAGTGGGCAAGGGCAATCTAAACGGCGACGATGTCCTCGAGCGTCTCGCACCAGGATGCGTAATCAAGCCCGGACCCACCGCTCCGGCCAGCGGTCTTTTTTTAGTGTCGGTAGATTATGAATGAGTGTCTGGATCGGTTGATCCGAGTTGAAACTCCCCGATTGATAACGGTTATTTGTGGATATATTGGATCCGCCAAACTGATACAACGTTGTTCGGAGCCAGCTTAGAACGTGTTTAAAAAAGTTCTTGTCGCCAATCGGGGTGAAATAGCAATTCGCGTTATTCGCGCGCTTCGCGAGATGGCGATTAGAAGTGTTGCCGTTTACTCCGAAGCGGATCGCCAGGCCTTACACGTGCTGATGGCCGACGAGGCGGTTCTTATTGGGCCTGCGCCCTCGACCGAAAGCTATCTCGCAGGATCGCGCATTCTGGAAGCCACCCGCGAAACCGGGTCGGACGGGATTCATCCGGGCTATGGATTTCTGAGCGAAAACGCCAGCTTTGCCAAAGCATGCGAGGAGTCCGGGATCAAGTTCATCGGCCCCTCCTGGCGCGCCATCGAGCAAATGGGCTCGAAGACCGCGGCCCGGCGGCTGGCGATGGAAGCGGGCGCCCCCATCGTCCCCGGAACAGAGCACGGGATTGAAGATTTCAAAAAAGCTCGTACAGCAGCCGCTGAGATCGGTTACCCGGTCTTGCTGAAAGCAGCGGCCGGCGGCGGGGGCAAGGGAATGCGGCGCGTTGAACGCGAAGAGCAATTAGAACCCGCCATGCGCGATGCTCGAAGTGAAGCCGAAAGAGCTTTTGGATCGGGCGAAGTTTATCTCGAAAAACTGATCGAACGGCCACGACACATCGAAGTCCAAGTTCTGGGTGACGAGCATGGCCATCTCATCCATCTAGGCGAGCGAGAATGCTCCATTCAGCGGCGTCATCAAAAAGTCGTAGAGGAATCTCCGTCGCCTCTTGTGCTCGTGAAACCGGAGCTCCGCGAGAACATAGGCGAAGCGGCCCTGCGCATCGCGCGGCAGGCTGGTTATTACAACGCCGGTACGCTCGAGTTCCTTGCCGACCAGCAGGGTAACTTCTATTTCTTGGAGATGAACGCACGGCTTCAGGTAGAGCATCCGGTAACGGAGTGGGTCACCGGAATCGACCTGGTCCATTGGCAAATCCGCATCGCTTCGGGCGAGCGGCTTCCGCTTCAGCAAGGCGACATTCAGTGGCGCGGCTCGGCCATCGAATGCCGCGTTTACGCCGAAGACCCGGACAACAATTTCTTTCCGAGCCCCGGCAAGATCGCACAATACGTGGAACCCTCCGGCCCTGGAGTGCGGGTCGACGCCGGCGTGTACCCTGGATTCGTTGTGCCTATCGAGTACGATCCACTCCTCGCGAAGCTCTCTGTTTGGGGGGAGACACGCGAAACAGCTATTCACCGAATGCGCCGAGCCGTTGCTGAATTTCGTGTGCTCGGGATTGTTACCAATCTGCGCTTATTCCTGGAATTGATGGATGACCCACGCTTTGTGGCCGGCGAACTGCATACCGGATTTCTGGACGATTTTATGAAACGCGTTCGGCAGCCCGAAACAGATCGCACAAGCCTCATCGCGTCGATACTTGCGGCGGCTCATTCAGAAGGAGCTCGAGCTTCTGATTTGACCAGCACAACCGCGCCTTCTCCCGTTTGGCGAACCGAAGGAAGAAGGGCGCTGCTGCGTTGACATTCCGCGTAGAAATTGACGGCCAAGAGTACTCACTAGATGTTGAGCGAAACGGTTCGCATTCCGAGTATCGGCTTCTCGGATTAATAAATACATCCGGGACCGCATCTCTCGCTGAAGTCATGCCAGGCGTGTTTTCGGTTTTGTTGGAAAACCGAAATTTCACGGTGCATCTTGTCCCGAACGGCGACAACGTTGAAGTTTGGACGAATGGGCAGCGGCACATGATCTCCATTGCGGATACTAGAGATCGATCCCGAAAAAATAAGAATCTCGGGCCTTCAGGTCCCATGGAAGTACGCGCCCAGATGCCCGGTCGAGTTATTAAGTTGCTGGTTCAACCAGGCGAGGCAGTGGAAGCCGGCCAGGGTCTGATTGTCGTCGAAGCGATGAAGATGCAGAATGAGATGAAGGCGCCGAAACGAGGTAGCATTTCGAAGATTCGTGCCGTGGAAGGCGCAACCGTTGCGGCTGGCGAGCCCCTCGTGGTCGTCGAGTAGAGCACGCCGAACTGGGACGCTGAATTGAAAACCGATTGCAAATTTTGCGGAGGCACCGGTTGGATCGTGCAAGAGAACGAAAGTGTTCCGGTTGCGGAGCGCTGCGGGTGCATCGCCGAATCGCGTGCACAAGAACTAGAAGAGCACGCTCAAATACCGGCTAATTACCGCCGCGCCTCGTTTGAAACATTTCATTTGCCGCACGACAATCCCACCGCCCAACGTGGTTTGGCCGACGTGATGCTAGCCGTGGCGGCTTACACGCGCAATTACCCCAAAAATTCGAAGCCGGGTCTGCTCCTGATCGGTCCGCCCGGTACAGGTAAAACTCACTTGGCCGTCGCTGCGCTCCGGATTCTTATCGCCGCAGGTCACGAAGGCATTTTTTTTGACTATCAAAACTTACTGGAACGCATTCGTGCTGGCTATAGCGAAACGCTGGGCACTAGCAGCCGCGAGGCCTACCGTGTCGCGCTCGAAACGGAAATCCTCCTGCTCGATGATTTAGGCGCGCATCGAGTTACCGACTGGGTCGAAGACACGGTCACCGCAATTGTTACTCATCGATATAACCATCGGAAGCCGCTCATCGCCACCACGAATCTTCCTGATCCGGATGTTTGGGGCGGCTTAACTGAAAAGTTAGGTTTGCCCGGAAGCCATTCCTACCGCATAACGCTGGAAGACCGTGTCGGCGAACGAGCCAGGTCCCGGCTGTTCGAGATGTGTTTAGTTGTCCGGATGCCCGCGGTGGTGGATTACCGGATCAAACAGTCCGCTATTCGATAGCAACTACGCCGTCGCCGACGCGCCAAAGCTTTGGACTGCCTTCTGCTCGTCATCGAAAGCCGAAAAAATAGTGTGAAGCTTCGTGATCTGCATCAAATCCTTCATTTTTCCCTGAAGGTGCAGCAGCTTAACCGAGCCGCCCTGGTTCGTCGCCGTCGTGTAAGCACCTACCAGCTCGCCCAATCCGGCGCTGTCGACGTAACTTACACCCTGCATGTTTAAAAGAATGTTTTTCGTTCCCTGGGCCATGAGCGACCGCAGTTCGTCCCGCAAAATCCCTGTGTTTTCGCCAAGTGTAATTTTCCCGTTCAGGTCGACTACTGCCACATTTCCAAGGCGTCGAACTTTTGCCGTGAGTGCCATTTTCGAGCTCCTTCGACTTATCTAAATGAGAGCGCTTTATTCTATCCCATTTCGATCCGCTCTTGTAACGGTTTTGCAGCGTTAGCAGTACTCTTACCGGGACCGCTAAACTACTAGAAATGAAACTTGGTGTAGACTTCGGGACGAATCGGATTGTGGTCGCCGCGGCCGACCGCGGGAATTATCCGCTCGTCTCCTTTGACGCTCCGGACGGAACCACCGCTGACTGGTTTCCCTCGCTTATCGCACTGCGAGCCGGGGACAAAGATAATCTTCGCTATGGCTGGGACGCATGGGAAACGCAAGTTGACGATTCCTGGATCGTTGTCCGTTCAATAAAACGCTTTTTGGAGCAAGTCGGTCCGGAAACAAGCCTCGATTTGGGCGAACAGCAGGTGAAGATCGCTGACCTGCTAAACGGGCTTTCACGAGCTTTACTTGGAGCAATTCAAGAGAATTCGAACTTGAAACTCGCTCCAGGTGAACCGCTCCAGGTTGTACTCGGTGTTCCGGCTCATGCCAATACTAACCAGCGCTTCCTCACCGTGGAAGCCTTTCGGAGTGCTGGGTTCGAAGTGCTTGGACTGTTGAACGAGCCCAGCGCCGCCAGCATCGAGTTCGGGCACCGCCAGCGCCAAAGCAAGGTAAACCAGGAAACCATTCTGGTCTACGATCTGGGTGGTGGAACTTTCGATGCATCATTGGTGACGGTCGATGAGAAGATTCATCATGTAATCGCCTCTGAAGGAATTCCAACCCTAGGCGGTGATGATTTCGACCAGATTCTCGCGGATCTCGCGTTGGACGCGCTCGGCGTATCGGAATCAGCTCGGGAGAAGATCCCTGCGGGTGCTTGGTTTCGGCTAGTGGATGAATGCCGCATCAAGAAAGAGTCGCTGCATCCCAATTCGCGCCGCGTCGGTCTGGATTTCGAACAAATCAATCCGGCTTGGGGAAGCGTCCAAGTCTCCGTTGCCGCGTTCTACGAGGCAGCCCGGCCGCTTGTCGAAGAGACCGTGAGCGTCGCCGAAGATTTGCTCTCGAAATACAAAGCCGATCAATTCGAAGCTTTATATCTCACCGGCGGAGGCAGTGAGCTTCCACTCATCGCGCGTGTGTTGCGGGAGCGATTTGGCCGCCGGGTTCGCCGCTCTGCTTATACGCGCTCGGCCACCGCAATTGGGCTTGCGATTCAAGCAGATCAGCCGGAGACGTACCGCGTGCATGAGCGATTCACACGCTTTTTCGGGGTGTGGCGCGAAGCAGATTCGGGATCGCGGATCATCTTCGATCCGCTCTTCGAAAAGGGTACTCCGCTCCCGTCGACTGGCGGCCGAGCGCTAAAGACTCGTCGCGTCTACCGCCCGGTGCACAACATCGGACACTTTCGTTTTCTGGAGTGCAGCCATCGCGCGGAAGATGGAGCGCCGACCGGCGACATCACGCTCTGGGATGAAATACGCTTCCCCTTTGATCCCACTTTGAACGCCAAGAGCGAGCTCAGCTCGGTTCCAGTAATGCATGCCCAGGATCTTCCTCCAGAACAGATCGCCGAAGTGTATGAATGCGATGCGGGAGGATCGATTCGCGTGACAATCGCCAACGAGTCTGCGGGGTATTCGCGCACGTACCCTCTCGGCCGCTGGTCGCTGGATACAAAATCTGTCAAACCCGGGCGGGGCCGAAAGAAAGTGTCAGCGGCCTCGAGTTAGGCTGAACCAGGTTCACCTCGTGGGAACGAACCCGCCCTTGTGTAACACAACGTAGTCCCGCGTTATGCTCCCAAATAGCGAGTCCGAATATGAATCGAAGAACGTTTTCTCGCAATCTGGCCGGTGCCGCGTTTAGCGCAGCAGGAATCGAGGCAAAACAGGGAGTAGCCGCGCCTAGTAGCGAGTCCAGCGCGCCTTACGGACTCTCAGTAATGCTTTGGACCGTCTTTAGAAATCTGCCGTTCGAGCAGCGTCTTGCCAGAGTCGCAGAGGCGGGCTACAAAAATGTCGAGCTTGTCGGCGAATACAAAAAATGGTCCGAAGCGGATTTTAAACGCGCCAATGCCAAGCGCAAGGAGCTTGGCATCAGCTTTGATACCACAGCGGGCCTGAATCACGCGGTCGGCAACCCGGCCGATCGCCAAGCCATGCTCTCTGATATCAGAAACGAGCTGCCTATTATGGAGAAGATCGATTGTCCCGCGGTCATTGTCATGTCTGGCAATGTGATTCCTGGCCTGTCTCGCGAACAACAGCATCAAAGCTGTATTGAAGGCTTGAAACGCGCTGCCTCGCTGATTGAAGGCAAGCAGATAAGCGGTCAACCAGTGAGGTTGCTTCTCGAAAACATCGATCCGGAGGAGAATCCCCGATACTACCTGACCTCAGTAGCCGAAGGGTTTGAAATTATCCGCGCCGTCAATCATCCCCAGGTCCGGTTTCTGTATGACTTTTTTCACGAACAGATCGCGGAAGGCAATCTGATGGAGAAGCTGGAGAAAAATATTGAGTACACGGGATTGGTGCACATTGCCGATGTGCCAGGCCGGCACGCGCCCGGCACCGGCGAAATCAATTACGCCAATATCTATCGCAAACTGGCAGAGCTCAATTACAATCGCATCGTTGCTATGGAATTTATTCCTCTCGGTGATCCGGTTGCCGAGTTGCGTCAAGCGCGAGAAGCGGCCTTAGGCGTACGGCGCGTTTAATTCGCGATTTACCTTCAGTGAACGCGATGCAAAAGGATTGCCGTGCTATCGCAATCGCCTTCTAGTTTCAGGTCGAGGCGTTTAACTGCCTGAAATAACTGGAGCCACCCGCCGGGATCGAACCGGCGACCTGCTGATTACGAATCAGCCGCTCTACCATCTGAGCTAGGGTGGCTTGAAACTTTCCTCAGTTTAGCTCATCATTTGAACTTTCAGCCAAATGCCCGAATTGCCGGAAGTTGAAACCGTTGTCCGTTCTCTCCGTCCGCATCTCGTCGGACAAACCGTTCGATGCGCGCAATTCTACTCGCGGCTTGTCACGCGCGGAAGTCGTGCTCATGCGGCCCGCTCACTGGCCGGAGCCGTAATTCTTGGCATTCGCCGGCGCGGCAAACAAATCTTTTTTGATCTCGATCGCGGGCTTCTTTACATTCACCTCGGCATGACGGGCAAACTGCTTTGGAATACCACGCCAGGCAAGCACGCGCGCGCCAAGCTCGAGCTCGATAACGGCACGCTCATTTATGACGACCCGCGGCAGTTCGGTCGTGTTGAATTCTTCAAGCAGCTTCCGCCAGCTCTCAACCGCCTGGGACCTGACGCGCTGGACATCCCGTTCGAGAATTTCTACGCACGCTTAAAGCAGCATCGCGGGCAGGTTAAACCGCTGCTGCTCAATCAGTGTTTCTTGAGCGGCCTCGGAAACATCTACATAGACGAAATCCTGTTCGCGGCTCGCATTCACCCGCGTGCGCCCGTCGCTCGTTTCTCGAAGAAACGCGCCCAAATCTTACATAAGCATCTCGGTGAAATCCTTCAGCTCGCGATTCGACATCGCGGCTCATCCATTTCTGACTACGTCGACGGAGCTGGAGACCGTGGCGCATTTCAGCAACTACATCAGGTTTATGGCCGAGCGGGCGAGCGCTGCCCGAATTGCGCGACAAAGATCCACCGCATCGTGATCGGGCAGCGCGGAACGCACTATTGTCCTCGTTGCCAGCGCAGTTGAGGAGCAGCCGTTTCCATTTCGCTATAGTCCGACTGGCGGATCGCGTCCACCACCTCGACCACGCTCTTCATTGCTTTTACATCGTGTACTCGCACTAAATGCGCGCCGTTCAAAATGCTCGCCGCAACCGCCCCCGCAGTTGCAAACTCGGTCAATGTTTCGTCTTCCTTCTTGAGAAATAACTTTCGAGAGGGCCCGACTAGAACCGGCAAATCGAAGGATCGCAGCACGCTCAAATTAGCGAGAATTTCCGAGTTCTGTTCGCGCCGCTTACCGAATCCCAGGCCCGGGTCGATTACGATCTGATGCTTCTGAACGCCAATTTGCCGCGCCCTGTGCAGCGCCGCTTCCAAATCAATGGTTATCGACCGCATGAGGTCCTTAATCGGCGGGAGTTTGGCCCATGTCTCAGGCGTCCCCCGCATATGATTGATGATCAGACCTGCATCGTACTTGGTCACCACCCGGGGCAACTGCAAGTCAAGAAGAATCCCGCTCGGATCATTAATGATCTCCGCCCCGTGCTCCAGCGCTTTTTCGGCGACCCCCGATTTGTACGTATCCACGGAAATCGGGATCGCAAGTTTACCCCTCAAGCGCTTGAGCAAGGGAATCAACCGCCTCAGCTCTTCCGCTTCGGAAATTCGCTGCGAGCCGGGACGCGTCGACTCGGCGCCTATATCGAGTATGTCCGCCCCTTCGTCCTCCAACTCGATTGCTCGCGCAAACGCACGATCAGGGTCGGAATATTTCCCGCCATCCGAAAACGAATCCGGGGTGGCGTTCAAAACGCCAACCAGCAGTGTCCGGTCGCCTAGCGTGATTTCGCGCTGCTTGAGCTTCCATTGGTAGCGTTTCTGCATCTCTAGATTATGAGTGTGCCAGAAACCTCCGCCGCACGAATGACTTATCCCGTCAGAACGATTGCGGCTTTCGCTGCAATTTATCTCCTGTGGGGTTCCACTTATCTTGCGATTCGGATTGCGGTCGAAACAGTGCCGCCGCTTTTCGCCGCCGGAGTTCGCTTCATGCTAGCCGGGTTGCTGGTTTACGCTTGGCGCCGGTGGCGAGGCGATCCTGCCCCTTCCCGCGATGAATGGAGGAATTTATGGCTGGTTGGCGCGCTCCTGTTTCTGGGTGGATATAGCGGGTTGTTCTGGGCGGAAAAAAGCGTACCCTCCGGAATCGCTTCCGTGCTGATCGCCATGGTTCCCGTGTGGATCGTGATCTTAGAAACGGTCATCTTGCGCGTGCAACGCTTGACATTCCTCACAGCTCTCGCCGTGATTCTGGGGCTCGTTGGGGTTGCCGCGATTGCTCGGGGACGTAATCATGGTCAAAGCGCCAGCTTAATCGCCTGTGCAGCAATTCTCGGTTCCGGCATTTCGTGGTCAGTAGGTACGGTCATCTCAAAACGGATTCGGCTTCCGGAATCGAAAGCTATCAGCGCCGGCGCGCAAATGATCTGTGGTGGAGCGTTATTGCTGGTATGCGCTCTGTTGACGGGCGAATTCAATCCGCTTCCACAGATTCCGATTCGCGCAACATTCGCCATCATCTATCTGACCGTTGCTGGCTCCCTGGTTGCGTTTACAGCCTACTTCTGGCTTCTCCATCGAATGTCTTCTGTAAAGGTAACGAGCTATGCGTATGTGAATCCTGTTGTGGCTCTTGCAATCGGGTACTGGCTGGGCGGCGAAGAAATTCATGCGAACACATTTCTCGGATCCGCTCTCGTTCTCGTAAGCGTGGTGGTGATCCTCACGAAAGTAAGCGACAAGCGTTGAGAATGTTTCTGATCGTGCGCGATCATGATCATCGTGAGACTCTACGTTACCGCTCTGCTATTTGTCGTATCGCTAATCAGTCAAGCCGGCCAGGGCCATAAGACGGCTGATCCTCGCTATGCTCCTTTGTGGTTGTATCAAGGCTCCTGGAACGTAAGCCGCCAGGGGGCCGATCCAAAAGCAAAACCGGATCGCCTGGTGAACGAATGTGCGTTGTTGGGTGAATATTTTGCTTGCGCCCAAAATGTAAACGGCAAGCCTGGCTCTCTAATCATCTTCCTTCCTGCCGAAAAATCGGGAAGCTACTACACTCAATCCATAACCACGGAAGGCCGCGCGACGGGCCGCGCCGATTTGGAGATCTCAGGAGACCACTGGACTTATCTGAGCCGTTGGCCGCAAGGTGACGGAAAGATTACTTATTACAGGACCACGAATATATTTACTGGCAAGGACCGCATTCATTTTGAACAAGCAGAGTCTCCAGACAACGCAAAATGGACCGTAACGGGTTCAGGCGATGAACTGCGTGTTAGTTCTCGGCAACCTTAAAGTAAATCTATTAGAAACGTAATTATCCTTCGGAATTATCGGTAAATAGTACTTCTATTACTTGCGAGGGTTGCAGATCCCGTCGGTGTGGCTTATAACAAAATTGAACAAACTATTTCCACTAAAAGGCGCGGTAGCCAAGTGGGAAGGCAGGGGTCCGCAAAACCTTTTTCGGATGGTTCGACTCCATCCCCGCGCCTCCAGCCTAAGCAGTATTCTTCGACGTCTTACATCAACTGAATAGGGATATCCCTCCGCCAGGGAAATCTTTTGATAGGTCTGCCAAGCCCTATTTATTTCAAGGGTTTCTCAGTAACTGCCCCCCGCCGAATCGTTAAGTTCGTGTTGTAATCGGGATGCTCGAAATCGTGCAAGATGTAGATTTGATCATTCCACGCTTGCGGGTGAGGGCGCATTCCACGGAGCAAATGGATGGGGCTCAACTTCATCGTGTTGTGTTCCTCGTTGAACTCACTAATCGCGCGCAGCTCGCCGACGTAAGGATTATGGCAGGCCCACTCAGGATACATAATGTCATCGAAGTAGCAATACACCCGCGGTAAGCGCCGACTCGATTCAGTATCGAAAATGTTAAAGGCTGATTTGGTGGATGAGTAGTAATCAAGATCGAAGGCTATGAAGCCGACCGGCGGAATGGAAGAAGCTGTTTCAGGAATGGTGTTGCTCACCTCGCCTAGGACCAAATGTGTATTCGCGCCCAGGCGTCGTCGAAGTTTTTCGGCGTCCATTCTGTAGAAACCGCGCTGCCAGACGTGCGGTAAATCTCGAAAGTCTGAGGCCTGCGGCATACCGATGCCCGAATCAAATCCGTACACAATAATTTGAACCCCGATTTCAGCGGAAATCTTCTCCGAGATGTTCTCTAATGCGAGAAGCCCGTTTCCCCCTGCGACCCCGAATTCAATCGCGGACATCATCTTCAGACCGAGCGCCCTTGCCTGCTGCGCAGCATTCCAGACGCCATACGCATATGGCGGGCGCGACCAGAGTTCGAACGCCGTCCTCATCTCAGCGGAACCAAATGGAATCCGCCGCAATATCGCACGTGTTTCCGGAACAGCTGTCAGGTACCGGAGAACCGTATTGAAAACCCGTCTCATTTCTCGCAAGATTGTAGCCTAAGGGCGGCGATTCTCTTGGTGCGCTATCCTCACAACGCATCAGCGCGGTTACCCTGGATTTTTCCGGGCAGCAGCGAATCTACCCGAAGTCTTATGCCCGGCTCTCACAAACTGATTTTTTCTGGCGCCCCTCCTGTGGACGGAACAGCCTTCAATCGCAGAATGCACCAGGCCGTTAGGGCGAGATCAAAAGAGAGGAAGAACAGAATCACGATATTCGAAACAGTTGGGCTAAGCTTAAACCCAAAAAGCGCGAACCCGCACTCGGCGAGCGCTCGGATTAGCGTCAACATAAAAAAGAGAAACCAAACCGAGGTGTTGTTGGGGAGCTCGATCCTCTGAGCGCGTGTAGCCCGAAACAAACTCCAGACGAATACGAGGCTGGCCGAACAAGCCCCCGCCCAAAGGAAAACTCCCAATTCATCGGTCACTTCTGAACCCGCATTGAGATCCTTCGACTGAACCGTTACAAGCATCAGACAGGCAAAAAATCCGGTCACGAAAAGGCCGGAAATAAGCCGGGCGGTTGGAAGCCGCCGGATTTTCGCAATCTGCGGGCTGATTTCTTCAAATATATCCCACGCCATCGCCGGGAAAAGCGCTGCGTAGAGATATCGCGAATAGAAATACAGCCTGGCGCTTCCCGCGGACTCCCAACCAAGCCACCAGGCGGCCACATCGAAAAGAAGTTCAAGTACGCAATAGAGAGTAAAAAACGCGTATACCCGGTGCAGCTTTAGGGCGAGCACACGCCACAATAGAAGGCCGTCAGCAATCGTGCCCACGATCTGCATCACATGGACGGCCTGGCTCAACATGCCCTCTACTACTGTATTTGAGCCCAGGGGCAGCGAACCTTCTTCCCGCGGCTTACGGAATCGAAGCTATTGGCTCAATCGTGGATAGATCGATCGCTTGCCCCGAAATTGATCTCTCCGCTGCAACAGCTTGCTGAGTTGCAGCGATCACGATTTCCGCCAATCGGGAATAAGGCTGTGCTCCAGGTATACTCTCGGCAATTGCGGCGGCAATCTCTAGTTCGGTCAAAACGTCGGAAATCGAAACGTTCGGACCCGCGGCCCCGCGGAGCTTTTTTGCTTTCTTCCTTACTTCCAAAACGGTTTCGGGAGCAACGTGCATATCGGATTGAAAAGCATTCTCTAGCGATACAATGCTGACCGTCAGTTTGGAAATTGCGACCGCGACATCCGCCTCACTCGTAGATGCGCGGCGATAAAGCGAGTAAGCATTGAACACCGTCGAATACGCCGCAGCGGCTTCGTTGAACACCGAAGCATACTGCGGATAATCGGTGGTTACCTCCGTCCGAAACGAAACTAGAGCTGCATGTGCGACCGTCAACATATCGTACGTTGTGCCGTCAAACGCATTGAGCTGATTGGGATGATTCGGCTGTGTGTTGCAACCAGTCGTGTTGATGAAGGCGATCCCCCCAAGGGCGAACGCCGCAACTTTGAGTCTGCGCATAAGAATTTCGAAATGAGGTTAGGCAGCATCTGTTCGAACTCACCCCAAACTGTCCAGATAACCTGCTGATTCAAAAGCGCCAAAGTTTTTTTCTCGCGTTTGTGATCGTAAGCAAGTCGAGCGGCTACATTAAGTAGAGAAGAAGTGATCGAAACACCAGCGGTTCTCGCCCTTGAAGACGGAACGATTTTCGAGGGGGTAAGTTTTGGTGCGCCCGTACAGCGCGTAGGAGAGGTGGTTTTCAATACCGCCATCACGGGTTATCAGGAGATTTTCACTGATCCCTCCTATAGCGGGCAGATCGTCGTTCTCACGAATCCGCAGATCGGCAATTACGGCGCGAATGAGGCTGATTGTGAGGCCGGAGCGCCCTATATCGAGGGGCTAGTCGTACGCGAGATCTCGCCCATTGCAAGCAACTGGCGCGCCGATGACAAGGCCGAGCACTTTCTCGCGAAGCACGGCATCCCCATTATCGGCGAGGTGGATACTCGCAAGCTGGTGCGTTTGCTTCGCGAGCGGGGAGCGATGCGAGGCGCCATTGCGATTCGCGCGGACGGCTACGAAGAAGCAATAGCAACCGCGAGAAGCGCGCCATCAATGGCGGGCCAGAATCTCATCTCCAAAGTGTCAACCTCACACCGATATGAATGGACACAAGATGTCCCGCCTGTTTGCCCTTCAGGCGACATTCATTCCCCTCCCGAGCCGCGCTTCCACGTCGTAGCTTACGATTACGGCATCAAGCGCAACATTCTGCGCCATCTGGTGCAGATCGGGTCGCGTGTCACCGTTGTTCCTGCCGATACGAGCGGCGAAGACGTGCTCTCGCTCAATCCGGATGGGGTCTTTCTCTCGAACGGGCCCGGCGATCCTGAGCCGTTACAGCATCAATCTGCACAAGTGAGGAAACTTATTGGAAAAGTCCCGGTCTTCGGAATTTGTCTGGGACACCAGATCCTCGGACTCGCCTTCGGCGGCAAAACATTCAAATTGAAGTTCGGTCATCACGGAGCGAATCACCCGGTGCTGCATCGTCCTGCCGGAAAAGTCGAGATCACTTCCCAAAATCATGGTTTTGCCGTGGACCCGGATTCCTTGCGCGATTCCGAAATCGAGCTGACCCACGTGAATCTAAACGATGACACCGTGGAAGGATTCAGACATCGCAGCGAGCCGGTATTCTGTGTCCAATACCATCCCGAAGCCGCACCAGGGCCGCACGACTCGCATTACCTCTTTCATGAGTTCGCTCGACTGATGACGGAGCACCAGCCCTAAGATGCCGCGCCGCACAGATCTCAAGCGCATCATGATTATCGGCTCCGGCCCGATAGTCATCGGTCAGGCTTGTGAGTTCGATTATTCTGGCGCGCAAGCCTGCAAGGCGCTTCGCCAAGAAGGTTACGAAGTCGTGCTGATCAACTCGAATCCGGCGACCATCATGACGGATCCCGGTTTGGCGGATCGGACGTACGTGGAGCCGCTGTGCCAGGCATTTGCCGCTGAGGTGATTCGGAGGGAGAGACCCGATGCCCTGCTTTCGACAGTCGGCGGCCAGACCGGCCTTAATTTGGCGGTCGAGCTGGCCGAATCAGGCGTTCTCGCGCAATATGGCGTCGAGCTGATTGGCGCGAAGCTCGAGGCCATCAAAAAAGCGGAAGATCGCCTGCTGTTCAAAGATGCCATGTGCCGGATCGGTCTCGAAATGACCGAATCCCAGCTCGTAAATAACGTCGCAAGCGGCTTGGAATTCGCCGATCGTATCGGCTACCCTGTAATTCTTCGTCCCAGCTTCACATTGGGTGGCACCGGCGGCGGCATCGCCTACAACCACGAAGAACTTGTTGAAATTCTGGAGCGCGGAATCGATCTTTCACCCGTGCACGAAGTACTCGTTGAAGAGAGCGTTCTCGGATGGAAAGAATATGAGCTCGAAGTCATGCGCGACCTCGCGGGAAATGGAATTATCGTCTGCTCGATTGAAAATTTCGATCCCATGGGCGTCCACACAGGCGATTCGATAACGGTCGCCCCGGCCCAAACCCTCACGGATCGCGAATATCAGCTCATGCGCGATGCGGCTTTGCGATGCTTGAACGAGATCGGCGTCGATACCGGCGGATCCAACGTCCAGTTTGCAATTAACCCGGAAAATGGGCGCATGGTGATTGTCGAGATGAATCCGCGTGTCTCGCGCAGCTCGGCGTTGGCCTCGAAAGCAACAGGTTTTCCGATCGCCAAAATTGCTGCCAAGCTTGCTGTCGGTTACCGTCTCGACGAAATTCAGAACGATATTACCCGAGCCACACCCGCCTGTTTCGAGCCCACGATTGACTACGTGGTCGTAAAAATTCCGCGCTGGCAATTCGAGAAATTTCCGGGCGCAGAACCGGTCCTCGGGACTCAGATGAAATCTGTCGGCGAGGTAATGGCCATAGGGCGCACGTTCAAGCAGGCGCTTGGCAAGGGAATCCGCAGTCTGGAGACTGGAAAAGCAACCGGCGCAAAATCGCTCAACCCCGAGCTGATTCCGCAGCGCTTGATTACTCCAAACCCGGATCGCCTGGACTACATTTGGTTCGCGTTCGAGCAGGGCTATACAGTCGAGCAGGTCCGCGAAATGACCAGCATCGATCGCTGGTTCCTCGAGCAAATTTCCGAACTGGTCGCGCTCGAAAAATCATTTGCTGGACGCAATCTCGAAACGCTCACCGCGAAAGAGTTTCGCAAATTGAAGCGCGATGGAATCGGCGATCTTCGGATCGAACGATTGATCGGCACTCAGCCCGGAGCCGTCCGTGAAACCCGCAAGAAGCTTGGCGTGCGAGCCGTGTTCAATCGCGTCGATACCTGCGCCGCCGAATTCGAAAGCTTCACTCCGTATCTCTATTCGAGCTACGAGTCCGAAGATGAGGCCGCGCCGACTACTCGCAGGAAGATCATGATTCTTGGCAGCGGACCAAATCGGATCGGCCAAGGCATCGAGTTTGATTACTGCTGCTGCCACGCATCGTTCGCCCTCCAGGATTTCGGATACGAATCCATCATGGTGAACTGCAATCCGGAAACTGTGTCAACCGATTACGACACAAGTGATCGCTTGTATTTCGAGCCGCTGACGCAAGAAGAAGTGCTCAACATCTACGACACGGAGCAGCCGGACGGATTAATCGTGCAATTTGGCGGGCAAACTCCGCTCAACCTCGCAATGCCACTTAAGAGACTTGGTCTACCGATCATCGGTACAGATCCGGTCAACATCGACCTTGCGGAAGATCGAAAATTGTTCGGCAAGTTGCTGGGTGAACTCGGTATTCCATCGCCTCCGCACGGCGCAGCGACCAGCGTTGAAGAAGCCTCGAAAATTGCGCACACTTTGGGGTTTCCCGTTCTTGTAAGACCAAGTTACGTTCTCGGCGGGCGCGCCATGGTCATCGCCTATAACGAAGAAACTGTTCGGCGATATATGCAGGAAGCGGTAGGTTTCTCCGTCCAGCGCCCAGTTCTCATCGACCGGTTTCTTGAAGATGCTATCGAAGTTGACGTCGATGCGCTCTGCGACAGCACGAATGTCTTAATTGCCGGCATTATGGAGCACATCGAAGAAGCTGGCGTGCACTCCGGCGACAGCTCCTGCGTTCTACCCGCGTATTCTCTAGCCAAGGACACGCTGAAGATTATCGAGAGATATACGACTGATCTCGCCCACGCGCTGAACGTGATCGGACTGATGAACGTTCAATATGCGATCAAGAACGGCGAAGTCTACGTGCTCGAAGTAAATCCACGTGCTTCTCGCACTGTGCCTTTCGTGAGCAAGGCGACGGGCGTTCCGCTTCCAAAAGTCGCAGTCGGCGTAATGCTGGGCAAGAAACTTAGCGAGCTTTCAGATTTGACCCGCGGCGTTGTAAACGGTACGCTGCCTGTGGCCGGTTCATTTGTAAAAAGCCCGGTTTTCCCGTTCGCAAAATTTCCTGGGGTGGACCCCGCGCTCGGGCCCGAGATGCGATCCACTGGCGAAGTGATGGGCATAGGTGAAAATTTTGGCGAAGCGTTCGCAAAGGCGCAGCTTGCCGCCGGCACGCCAATTCCGGATCAAGGAGCGCTGTTTATTAGCGTGAATGACCGGGATAAACGCGCAGCTCTCGCAGTCGCCGCGAAATTCAAAGAGCTTGGCTTCAATCTATTCGCAACGCGTGGCACGGCCTCTGCCTTAAGAGCCGCTGGACTCCCGGCAACCACCGTGTTCAAGGTAAATGAAGGGCGCCCGAACGCCGTGGATTTGCTGAAAGCTGGAAAGCTGGATATCGTTATCTACACAACAACCGGAGGTCACTCATTTCCCGATGAACAGATCATCCGCCGCAACTCCGTCATGCAACGTATTCTGTGTATCACTACGATGAGTGGCGCGAAGGCGGCCGCTGAAGCTGTTGCCTCGCGCAGGCGCAACTCAGTCCGCGTTTGGAGTTTGCAGGAGCTTCATGCGGCTGAAGCCGTAGAATCCCCCTCAGCGTGACCGCGCATGCGCGGGGGACCGCAACGCTAAGGTTTGTCGGCGACGATCTTTCCGAAAACTCCTCCGAAATACGTATCCGGCCCCGCCGCGAAGAAGAGCTCATTCGTCTTGCCGTTACTGGCGGTGCCGCCGCCAAAGGAAAGCCCCCACAGTCCAGGGATTTCGATCGGTTTGCCATCGCAGCCAGGGAGCGAGCCCAAAAATTCTCCGGTTTCGGCCGTTGAAAGCATTGATTCGCCCATCCTGCAAATTTCCGACCAATAGGGCGTCACTGAACTTTCCAAAATTCGAGGGCGCAATCGCCAAACCCCACGGCACGTTTAAAGGTCCGCCGGGAGTCGCTGAGATCAGCGTTTTCTCGAGCTTCCCGTCTTCATCAAATACGTCAACGAAGCCGGCGCCCGGTTTTCCCGGAAGTACCGTCGCGTAAGTAACATAAATGTGGCTTCGAAGTGCTGCAACTCCGTACACGGCAAAAGGCGGGGGAATGCTTGCGTCCCCAAAGGTTTTTACCAGCTTGAACTTACTGTTGTATTTCTCGATCTGATTCGTAACAGCGTTCGCGGCGTAAATGTACGCTCCCGATTTTGTATTAGCGATTGCCAGACCCGTGTATGCTGCTGGTTTGGCGGAGTTATCAAGAGCGATTACCGCATTCGTCAGGTTAACCATCGGGTTCCAGCCGCTGATTGTCCCGTCCAAAGTAGCGAAGATAAATAACGCCGAGCCCGAATTTTTCTTCTCAGAAATCACAAACCCGCCATGAGGGTTGGCGACAATGCCAGTGGGCGAACCGGGAGGAAGAGGGTCACTGGGAGCTTTGGGAATCGTAACCACAAGCGGTTCGATCGTGCCATCAGCCCCATAGATGGTTGAGAAGCCCGTTAGCTCGTCGGAAACCCAAAATGGGCCGGTCGGGAGAAAAGCGAGGCCCCAACCGTTAGCCAAATTATGATCTATGTGTCCGGGCACGGGAATATGATGCCCGAGATCCTGCTCGTTGCCTACCAGGCTTACTACACGATACTGCGCAGTTATCGGAGTAACCAGCAGAACGAGCAGAGGAGCCCAACCTAGATTTTTACCGGACTTGAAAACGAACATGGATAACCTCCTATGGCGATTTACTAGCGGGGTGACTTTTTGTGACAATGCGATAAGTACCGCCGGTACTGTCCTAATTCTTCAGGTTGGGAGCGGATTTAAGAGCCGAGGTTACTTACTTTACAAATCTCTCGTCCTAATGCCGGTGCCTCAGCGAAATGGGCCGCGTAAATGGCAGAAACTCTTGCATGAAGTTGTAAGCAGCATCCGCGCCTAATGTGATAAATCCGCGCTTCACGCCATCACCCGCGCTGCTGGTGCTCTTTGGTTGCCAGACATTGGTAAAAAACCCTGCTCCAAAAGCGCTAAACACGCGGGCATAGGCGAATGAATCGCCGCCGTCATCCGTTCGACAAAACACAATCTGCTTCAGAGCATTTACCGCTCTTTGCTTCTTGGTCCTTTCCTCAGAAGGAAAGTATCGCGGATCTTCCCTGAACGAGGATTCCAGGACAAAAGCAAAGGTCTGCCTGGAGAAGTTCCCGGCGAAACCGGATCCGTACCGCTCGGCAAACCCTCCGACGCCCTGTCCCCACTCGGAAGGTGCGTTTCGCGCTTGGCCAATCGCCGCCCCAATTGCCGCACCCACGAGGCCTCGCGCCCCAAAGCTCTGGACTACGCGATAGCTGAATTTGTCAGCCACGGTGAACGGCGGAGCCGACATGGTGTCTGGCAGTTGCCCAGGCTGTTGCTTCGGAGCAGGGTTATTCTGCGCGTGCAAGAAAACGGCTGCATAAGTAAACACCACAGCCATACGCAGACCGCGGCCGACATGTTGTTCTCTTTCGAGTTGTATCAAATTTTCCTTTTCAGACTGCTGCACCTAGGTTGACACGGGCCGCCCAGCGTGGTTACACCATACCCCCGATTCACAGCGTCGGGTCTTGAAAAAGGCGAATACCAGCGATTCCTTCAGCTCCTGCGTGCAAACACTCTGCGGCATTGTCCCAGTTCACTCCGCCCAGCGCGTACACAGGCTTGCCAAGGCGGCAGGCTGCTCGCAGTCCTTCCAAACCCACGGCATCGCCCTTTCCTGGCGTTTCGAACACTGGGCCAAACGTGATGAAATCCGCTTTGCTTCGCTTCACCTCTTCCAACGTGTGACAGGAGCGAAACACCACGAGCCCAGGCAAGGTCTGCCCCGGCGCGTTGGCCGGGAGGTGAACGCCATCTGCCCCCGTCGCAAGCGCCACGTCAGCGCGGGAGTTCACCAGAATCTTAATGGGGAGGCGTTTTCGGAGTTCGTTGTCGCGCACTTCCAGCACCGCGAGCGTAAACTCGAACAATTCGCGCGCGGTAATATCCTTTTCCCGAATCTGAATAAAATCGACCCCGAGGTGCATCTGATCGCGAATGATTTCAAGTAGCGGACGAAAACCCCCGACCGCCTTTCGATCCGTGATGTAGTACCGCTTCATTTACGCGCCGCCCGCACGCGCGCCTCAGCCGTTCCCGATGAAGTATACAGCAGACCTCGGAACCTCGATTCGCAGAGTATCAGCGCCGCGAAGCTTGTCGTATTCTCTTTCGCTGATTATGGCAACCACGTCGTGTTCGAAAGTAAGGCGAACACCGTGTGAAGAAGGGCTGCTCCCCAAGACCCGCAGTGTGAGTTGATTCTGAACCCCACTCGCGTAGGGCGAGAGAACTTTCATTTCCGCTTGGCGCACGCAAAGAAAGCCGCGGTCACCAATCAGGTGCCCTGGCAAATAAGGTCCGTCAATATCCTGATTCAGAACGCGAAGGTGGCTCGTATTTCGCGCCGGATCAAGAGCGGAAATCTCCGCTTCAATTACGTTATATACACCGAGCGACCGGGCGAGATCTGTTGTGGCGGGGCGCGCGAGAACTGCCTCTCTGGGACCGGACTGCAAGAAATGTCCGCGAGCCATGAGAAACACGGTATCCGCCAGCTCGAAGCATTCTTCAAGATCATGCGTGACCAGCAGAAGCGGAGCGTTCAAGCGCTCCCGCGTTTTTCGAATCACTTCGTAAAACGCCCGGCGCAGACGTGCCTCCAACCCACGCGTCGGCTCATCCAGTAAGAGCACTCGTGGCTCACCGGCCAACACACGAGCCAAAGCCGCACGTTGTTTCTGCCCGCCCGACAACTGCGCAGGCTTACGTGCTGCAAGATCGGAAAGCTCAAATGTCTCCAGAAGCTCATTGATGCGCCGGTGTCGGTTCAATCGTCCAGCCTTGTCCAAAGGAGCAACAGCCGCGGCGAACCGCAAATTTTCCCGGATGGTCATATGTGGAAACAACGCATGATCCTGGAAAATATATCCGCATCGCCGTCGTTGAGGAGGCAAGTAAACGTTCGTACCCGCATCGAAATATAGTTCATTGTTCACCAGAATCCGTCCGTCATCCGGGCGCGCGAACCCCGCGAGGCAATTAAGTGTTAGCGTTTTTCCGGCGCCGCTTGGGCCGAGAAGAACCGTGATTCCAGGACCGGCTTGAAAGCGAACATTCAGCTCAAACGGCTCGGATTCGCGATCGCCAGGGAAACGCTTGATCAGCCGGGCTTCGATGCTCATTGAAGGTTTTTTATCGCTCTGGCCGCAAACTCTTCCATCACTTCCCTGCCACCGTGCTCGTGACGCATCAAGTATGTGATCTTCCGGTGCGCAGGACATGAGCCGCTGGCCAAAGCAGCGCGAGCGCAACACCCGACACAATCAACACCAACACGCGCGCCAGCCGTCCGTTGCCCGACTCCACTGCATCATAAATTGCCACGGAAAGCGTTTGCGTTCGCCCCGGAATGTTACCGGCCACCATGATTGTCACGCCGAAATCGCCCAGTGACCGTGCAAACGTGAGAGCCGCAAGCGATCCCAAGCCTTGGCGCGAGAGCGGCAGCGTTATTCGCCAAAAGGTACTCCATTCGGAAGCTCCCAGGCTGCGTGCAGCCCATTCATACCGGTAATCGACCGCTTCGAGAACCGGCCTGGCCGCCTTAATGAAGAGGGGCGCAGAGTGCAACATCGCTGCAATCACGGCAGCCTGCCATGTAAATACAAGCGGTTGGCCGAAGAGGATCTCGTACAAACGCCCCAGCGGAGACGCGCGGCCAATTAGCACGAGTAAGTAATACCCGAGAACGGTTGGCGGCAGAACCAGTGGCAGCGTGATCAGAGAGTCGATTAGATTTTTTCCGCGAAACGTCTTGTGCGAGAGCAGATACGCGGCGAATGTGCCTGCGATCACGACCAGCAGAGTCGCAATTGATGCCACTCGCAAACTCAGCCAAAGCGGGAACCAGTCGAGTGGGTCGGAAGTGGCCATAGTGGATTGGGAAAAACGATTATAGCCGTGCTGTGGCTCGCCGCCACCTTCCAACGCGCCGAAGAGTTCGATAAGCTATACAGACAGTTAGCGTGGCTCGCTGTACGCGAAGCTGTCAAACCTAAAGGAGCCGTTGTCTCGTATGAATTGGACGCTTCATTTAATCCTGTGGGGAGTGATTGTGGCGATTATCGTAGCCTTCTTCCTTTATCAAAGATGGCTCGAAAATCATAGTGACCGGTACATCCACTTGCATGGCGATACGCGCGATGCCAAATTCCTCGAAGCGCAAAGTGCGCAAGCCAAACGCATGGATACGGTGGCGAAAGTAAAAAACGCGCTCATTATCGTGCTCATTGTCTATGTACTGGCCGTTGCGGGAATCGGCGTGTACATGGCTTGGAACAACACTGGCGGATAGAGCACACCTTAACTCGTAGCGCCGCTCAGGCGTTATCCGATTAGTTACAGACTCAACTACTTAGTTAATTTCTGTCCTCCTGAAGGCGCGCTCAGGCCAATGTAAGTACGTATCGCGCGCTGTGGCCCGAAAGCTGCGAGTGCTGTTGTGACTACTCAGGAGGTAGTTATGAAAGAAAATACTGACTATTCGTATTTCCGTTGTGTCAACGGAAACACTCTCAATTCTGTTTGGCCGTCGCCTTTGTGGCGTTTCCGATCAATCGGAGTACTCGTAACCTTACCTTTGTTCGCGCTAGGAGCGCTAGCGCAAGAGGGCAGCACCGGGGCAGTCTCATCTCTAGAGATGTCGCCGCGCTCGGCGCAAATTGGGCAGGTCTATGTCCCTCCGAGCAGCACGGAACAAAAGCCGGGATTTGTTCACACGAATTACGTGCTGCGCAGCATGGACGGGAAGAAGCCGGCTCCGTTGTCAATTGCAACGGATGCAGGGCTGCCCGGCCCCAACTCAACGACGACGTTTGCCGAAACGCCTGCTTCGCTTGGTTGTCTTTACATAGGAAGCCCCTACTCGTCGGGATGTGTGCCGAAAGGCTTGAACGGTCGCGGGGGTGGCCCAAGCGCTGCCGGTTATGGAGCAATCGCCATCGTAGATGCATTCGATAACCCGAACGCAGCGAACGATGTAGCCACTTTCAACGCTCAATGGCCTCTGCTAGCCACCAACTTCACGAAAATCTACGCCAATGGCAACGGTAGCTGCAGCGTCCCTCCATTTGACTCGGGTTGGGCCCTTGAGGAATCGCTTGACATCGAGTGGGCGCACGTATTTGCTCCCAAGGCAGCCATTATTCTCGTTGAGGCGTGCTCCAATTCATGGTCGGATCTTCTCTATGCGGAGCAGGTCGCGTTCAACTACATCGTCAACAACTATCCCGCAGGAGGTCAAGTTTCGAATAGCTGGGCAGGCGGAGAGTTCTCCGGGCAAATCGCCGATGACCCGTTCTTTGCTGATTGGAACTATGTCGGTGTTACGGGCTGGAAGACGCATATTCTAGCCTTCGCTTCTGCCGGCGACAGCGGTTTGGGAGCGGCATACCCGAGTACTAATCCTTGGTTGATTTCCGCGGGTGGCACAACTGTGCTGCGCGACGCTTCTAGCGATAAATTTGTCTCTGAAAGTTGCTGGAGCGGATCGGGCGGCGGAACAAGCTCACAGGAAACCTACGCAACGAGTTTCACGGGCGGCAATATGGGACCTTGGGCTGATTTCCAGTACCCCATTTTTGGACAAGGCAGCCGTAGCACGCCTGACCTGTCCTCCGATGCCGACCCTGCTAGCGGAGTTTATGTTTACTCGGGCGCTAACGGCGGCTGGTTCATCGTCGGCGGCACCAGCGTATCATCTCCCTCGCTCGCCAGCATGATAAACCGTGCGGGGAATCAGCTCGGGTCGGTTTTCCTGACGCCTGTCACGAGTGGTGGCGACTGGTTCAACACCGAGGAAAACAATCTTCTTTATGCCCAACTCGCGACAACCCACGCCTACAGGGGGAATTTCTACGACATTACAACTGGCTCGAACGGCGCGTCCGCCGTTGCGTCATATGACCAGTGCACTGGCGTAGGAAGCCCACGCGGAGTGCTCGGGAAGTAGCCCTCCTCCTTCTTCGACGGACTTCGGTCCGTTTCTCCGCGTGTCTTGCACAGAGGCTCTGCTCAGGCAGAGCCTCCTTCATTTGTTCTCTTGGTGCTCTGCCACTTGCCCCATCTTCTCCAAGGGCGTGCACTTTTCGGGGGGACTAAACAACGCCTTATCTGGAGTGCCGAGCACGATATCCCGATAGATGGCGGTCAGCTTCGTCTCAGGCAATTGCGATTCAATCTTTACGGGAGCTCCCTTCAGATCCTCTGCTTCCCAAACCTTCGATCGGATAGTTTTCCCATCGGGTCTCGTCACATCTGCAATCTCGACCTTGCACGTGTGACCCTCCACCACTTCAGTTCCTGCCGGGGTTCGCTTCACCTTGCTTCCGTACAACAGCTCCAAAGGACTCTCTAGCATCTTGGCCTGATCGGTCCTCATCACCACACACTGATGAGTGCCGTCCGGGTAAGTGGTCAGGCTGTAGACTTTACCGCTCGCTGGCGCATATAGCGTGGTGATTGCAGGGCTTCTCTCCACCCGTACGCTCGATCCCGATCGATACACCTTCATTGTCATGTCGTATTTCGCCATATGAAAGACCTGGGTCGCGGTAAGATCCGGAAACTCCCAAGCGTTATCAGAGGTCTGCGCGCGCAAATGGGTGGCGAGCGCAAGGACCGGCAAAAACGTTAATGCAGCTTTTCCAAACTTCCGAATCTCACCATTCATGAGTGCCAACGTGCAAGTCCCGATTTCCGATACTTCCCCACTCTAAAGACAATGCAACTCCTCGTCAAGATTAGACTAAAAAGAATGTTCTGGAAACCGCTGCTTTCCGCTTTTTCCGGACTCGTTGTCTCAATTTGCACTGCGCAACAACCCACATGGCACTTCGCTGTCTCGGGTGATTCCAGAAATTGTGGCGATGTTGTCATGCCCGCCATCGCTAAGGGAGCAGCAGCGAATCAGGCTGCCTTTTATTGGCACCTGGGCGACTACCGCGCGATTTACATCTTCGATCAGGATTACCAAGCCGAGTACAAGCCCAATGATCCTGCGACCCCGCCGATGATCACCAGTTATCTAGCCGGCTCATGGCAGGATTTCATTCAGAATCAGCTTGCACCGTTTGGAAACACGCCAGTTTTCTTAGCTCTCGGAAATCACGAGCTGATTCCACCCAAGACCAGAGATCAGGCGCTGCTCCAATTTGTCGACTGGTTCAACGCACTTCCGGTTCAGGAGCAGCGCATACGCGATAATCCTCAGGACCACACGGTTAAGGCTTACTATCACTGGTTCAAAGATGGCATCGATTTCATCACGCTCGACAACGCATCTGCTGACCAATTCGATGACCAACAGATGAAATGGATCCAGGCCGTCCTCAATCGCGATGAGGCGAGCGATTCGGTGCGCGCGCTAGTTGTCGGGATGCACGAAGCACTCCCGGAAAGCATCTCGAAAGATCACAGTATGAACCAGTCCCTGATCGGAGTCCAGAGCGGGCGCCAAGTCTATAGCTGGCTCCTCGACTTCAAACAGCACTCGCGAAAACCCGTTTACGTCCTGGCAAGCCATTCCCATTACTTCATGGACGGCATTTTCAATACCGACTACTGGCGGACGCATGGCGGTGTGCTTCCTGGCTGGATCGTTGGCACCGCTGGAGCGGAACGGTATGCGCTACCTGCGAATGCGAGTCAAGCCAAAACAGCAAAAACGCGCGTTTACGGCTATCTTTTAGCCACCGTGAGCTCGTCGAAAGATGATCCGGTCACTTTCGATTTCGAGGAGCTGAAGGAAACCGACGTCCCGCTGGACGTCGTGGCCCGCTTTACACCTGATGCCGTACACGCATGCTGGATTGCGAATCCGCCTGTGCAGTAAGGCGCAAGTCTTCTCAAGCCCGCACGAATTTTCTCCGTCCGTAGACCACCCTCAAGCGTGTATAAATTGTCTTAAGAATCGCCATCGCAGGTATGGAAAAAAACATTCCAGGCACGCCTGCAATGCTATTGCCTGCCAGAACCGCGAAGAGCACAAGCAATGGATGCAGCTCCACCCCAGCGCTCATTAGGTACGGATTGAGCACGTAATCCTGAAACACGCGATAGCAGCTCCAGAACACAATGATCCACAGCAGCCCGCCCGAACCGCTCACCGCGCAAACGATCAGCATAATCACGAGCGCCGCCGCGGGTCCGAAGACCGGAATGAATTCAAGCATTCCGGCCAAGCCTGCGAGCAAAAGCTCGTAGGGATAACGCATTAAGCTCAGGAAAATCAACCAAGCTATGAAAGACGCAAGCGCAAGCAGCACGAGCGCCCGCATGTAGCTCTTAAGCACGATGTGCACATCTTCCAGAATGAGTTCCACCATCGTCCGATCGTGCCCGGCTTCGACGGCGCCAATGAGATTCACCCGAATGAGCTCGCCATCTTTCAGAAAAAAGAACGCAAGTATCGGAACCAGGATGATGGGCAGTATGTAACTAAGGCCCGATAGCAGACGCGCGCCCGTCTGCTGAATGAAGGGAACGATACTCGCTTCCAGGTTCACCGCTTCGCGATTCAGCGCTGAAACGAGCTGAGCGCGAATCGGCTCGAGCCAAGAGGGCAGCGGAATTTTCGTCATCTTTGCCGTCGCCAGTAGCGAAGGGAAGCGAGTCGCCAGGCTGCTGGCCTCCTCAGCGATCGTCGGAATCACCTGAAACCCGATTGCGACAAGAATGCCGATCAGCAGTACATAAACCAATCCGAGCGCGAGGTTGCGGCGTTTGGGCATAACTCGCTCGACCAATCCAACAAGCGGAGACAACATGTAGGCAAAAAATATTGCCACCGCGAAGAGAAGTATGGTCTCGCGAATGAAATACACCACTGCGAGCAGCAATCCAAACAGGAAAACGGTCCAGATCACGCGAAGCGCGCGGTCGTCGATTTCCAGCATGATTGCTAGACTAACAGGTGCTCACGTGCTTGCTGTTTTGCTGCTGGCGCAATGAGCCCTATGCAGAGTTCCGCCCGTGACATGCGGCGTCTGGCCGGAGATTTACACGAGCTCGAGCGCAAGCTTCGCTCCGGCGGCGGCCCGAAAAAGATTGAAAAACAGCATAACGAAGGCAAGCTGACAGCCCGCGAGCGAATCGATCATTTGATCGATAGAGGAACAATGTTCCTCGAAATCGGTTTGCTCATTGCATACGACAAGTACGACGGGCAAGCGCCGGGCGCGGGCGTTGTTACAGGTCTCGCCAAGATTGAAGGCCGGCCCGCTGTCATCGTGGCGAACGATGCCACCGTCAAAGCAGGCGCCTGGTGGCCTGAGACCATCACGAAAATTCTCCGCGCGCAGGAGATCGCCATGCGCAATCGCGTGCCGATCGTCTATTTGGTCGATTCAGCCGGCGTGAATTTGCCGTTACAAGACGGTATCTTCCCGGGACAATATGGAGCCGCGCGCATCTTCTATTACAACTCGCTCATGCGCCGCCGTCTGCACATCCCGCAGATCGCGGCGGTAATGGGTCCATGCATCGCGGGCGGCGCGTACCTTCCAGCGCTTAGCGACGTGATCATTATGGTCGAAAAAGCAAGCTTCATGGGTTTGGGCGGACCCAATCTGGTCAAGGGCGCCGTGGGTCAAGTGACAAATGCGGAGACACTGGGTGGAGCAGCTATGCACACCAGCATCAGCGGTGTTGCGCATTATCGTGCAGAGAACGATACGGCTTGTCTCGAGATTATACGGCAGCAGTTTCGCCAAATGCCCAATACCATCACGCCGCCAAAAGGCAATCCGCCGCGTCTCGACCCCGCCGGACTCTACGACGCTCTCCCAGCCGATCACCGGCTCCCTTACCAAATGGAAGATGTGCTCGGTCGCATTCTCGATACCGGCGATTTTCTCGAGTTTCAACCCGATTACGCTCCTGAGTTTTTGTGCGCCGCCGCCCAGCTCAATGGCAGAAGGATCGGCGTCATCGCGAATCGCCGCGGTTTTATGAAAACACCTGCCGGGCCGCGTGTGGGCGGAATCGTTTACACAGAATCCGCTCGCAAAGTGGCTTATTTCGTCGAAAACGCCGAACGCCATCGCTTACCGCTGCTCTATGTTCAGGATGTTTCGGGGTTTATGGTCGGCGTGGAAGCGGAAACGGCAGGCATTATTCGCGCAGGTGCGGAAATGGTCGAGGCGATGGCCTGCGCAACCGTGCCGAAAATAGTCCTCACAGTTAATCACGCGAGCGGCGCCGGTTACTATGCGATGGCGGGCCAAGGCTTCGATCCGAACTTCACCTTCTCCTGGCCCACAGCTCGAATCGGCGTGATGGAAGGCGATTCGGCTGTGCAGGCGATCTTCGGCCCCGATCTCGACAAACTGAAAAACTCCGGCCAGCCTGTGCCAAAGGAGCTGGATACAAAGATCGCGAAAACGCGCGGCGATTACGAGCGCTGGTTAGATGCCAAGTATGCAGCGGCTCGCGGTCATTGCGACGCCGTAATCGATCCTATTGAAACGCGGCCTGTTTTGGATTTCGCGTTCGAAGTAGCTTGTGCGAATGCGAGAACAGAGCACCTGCCGCTTGAGGTGATGGGTCTGGAAAATGCTTGGGAGAAGTCCTCGGCCTCGCACGATAGCGTGACGCGCTGAGCGATGATCAGGATCGCTAACGGGCAAGGCTTTTGGGGAGATTGGCTCGAAGCTCCCGTGCGGCTCATCGAGGGCGGCCCGCTCGATTACCTCACACTTGACTACCTCGCGGAGGTCACTATGTCGATCTTGCAGAAGCAGCGCAAGGCCGACCCGACTCTCGGCTATGCGAGAGACTTTCCGCCTCTCATGGCTCGTATTGCCCGTCGCGTCCTGGATCAAAACATTCGCGTCCTCGCAAACGCCGGAGGTGTGAATCCGATCGCCTGCGCGCGCGAGGTCAGGCGGCTCGCTCCCCATCTTCAGGTCTCCGTGGTGCTCGGCGATGAGATACTCGCTCGCATGGATGAACTGATTGCAGGCGGCAATGAATTCCGCAACATGGATACAGGTGAGTCAATTAGCTGCATTCGCGATCGCGTCCAAAGTGCAAACGTCTACATTGGAGCCTTTCCGCTGGCTGAGGCGCTCGCAACGGGCGCCAATGTGGTGATCACCGGCCGGTGCGCGGATGCCGCTCTCGCGCTCGCTCCCATGCTTCACGAATTTCAGTGGAAGCCCGACGATTGGAATAGGCTTGCCAGTGGTATCGTGGCTGGCCATATCATCGAGTGCGGCACGCAAGCCACTGGAGGAAACTGTACCTTCGACTGGCAGTCTACTCCGGATTTCGCTCACATCGGATATCCGATTATTGAGGCTAACCCGAGTGGCGAAACCGTGATTACGAAACATCCCGGCACAGGGGGCCGTGTTACACAAGCAACTGTCAAGGAACAACTTCTCTATGAAATCGGCGACCCGCGATCGTACGTGACACCCGATGTTGTCGCCGATTTCACCACCATCGAACTATCTGATAATGGGCCCGACCACGTCCGCATCTCGAATGTCGTTGGCCGCCCCCGGCCAGAGAAACTCAAGGCGTCCATCTCGTATCACTATGGTTGGAAAACCGTGGGAACATTGGTTTACTCCGCCCCCGATGCGCTCGCGAAAGCGCAGGCCGCAGACAAGATGGTTCGTCAGCGATTGCATGACTTGAATCTGAATTTCGACAAGATTCACACCGAATTCTTTGGGATCAATGCTTGTCACGCTCATCTCGCTCCGCAAGTTCCCGAACCGGCTGAGGTCCAGGTGCGCATCGGTGTCCGCAGCACAGAGAAAGCGTCGCTCGAAAGATTCACACGCGAAGTGATTCCTCTAGTCCTGAACGGGCCTCCGACGGCAACCGGCTATGGTGAAGGACGGCCGCAAGTCCGGGAGATCGTCGCCTATTGGCCCGCGCTCGTCTCGCGCGATGTAGTTTCGACTCGCGTCGAGGTTGTCCAATGAAAATCCCGCTCACTCGCATCGCCCACGCGCGCTCGGGCGACAAAGGAGATATTTCGAATGTCGGGCTCATCGCAAGCAAGCCGGAGTACTATCCGATTCTGCTTCGCGAGGTAACTGCCGAGCGTGTCAAGCGCCACTTCGGCCGGCTCGTTGAAGGGAGCGTCACGTGCTACGAGCTCTCCAATTTGGCTGCTCTGAACTTTGTCATGGAAAAGGCGCTCGACGGTGGCGGCACAATTTCACTCCGCACTGATGCGCAGGGGAAAACCCACGGAGCAGCTCTGCTGACCATGGAAATCGAGGTAGCCTCCGGTGAGCTTACAGATTGATCAGAGTCATCGTGTTCTGCACATTACCCTGAACCGGCCCGAGAAGCGCAATGCGCTCACTTCCGAGATGTGCTCGAAGATGGTGGCTGCAATCGAGTCGGCACAAGATGATCCCCAAATCGGCTCGATCCTAATCAGCGCTGTCGGTCAAGTCTTTTGCGCTGGCATGGATCTGGATGAAGCTGTCTCGCCCGGCAATGAGCACCTGGCTCCGGTTCACGAAAAACTCTTCACTGCAGGCGCGCACTCGCTTAAGCCAATTGTGCTTTGCGTGAATGGTCCTGCGCTAGGCGGCGGACTCGGCCTCGTCGCGCAAGCCCACGCGGCCGTCGCTGCAGAGGGCGCTGTCTTCGGCCTAACCGAAATGCGAATCGGGCTCTGGCCCTTCCTGGTCTATCGCGCCGTCGAATCGGCTTTAGGCGCGCGCCGCACACTCGAGCTCAGTCTCACCGCGCGTCTCTTTCAGGCGCAAGAAGCTTTGAGCTGGGGATTGGTGCAGTACATCTGTCCACCAGCCGAGGCATGCCATCGAGCCGCCGCGATAGCCCGCGACTTGGCGAAAGCGAGTCCACTCGCGATTCAGGCTGGTCTTGAATACGTTCGCGACGCACGCGATAGGTCGTGGCGCGAAGCGGGCGAGCTCGCGACAGTGCTGCGAAGGAAGATTATGGAAAGCGCTGACTTCAAGGAGGGATACGCAGCGTTCAAAGAGAAGCGCGACCCCCATTGGCCCAGCATGCCGCAATCGAAACCGAAAACGAAGACCTGAGAAGTACGTTGCGGCGCCTGATCCTCGGTTTTATCGCTCTTTCAGTTTTCGCCGCTGATAATCCACTAACCTTCTACAAAGACGTTCTTCCGATCCTCCAATCCAGGTGCCAGAGCTGCCATCGCCAGGGCGAAATGGCGCCCCTGCCGCTCGAGACTTATGAACAGGTCCGGCCTCTTGCTTCCGCAATTCGCCGTGTTACTGAGAACAAAACCATGCCTCCCTGGTTTGCAGATTCGCGCTTCGGCCGCTTCTCAAATGATCCTTCTTTGACCAGCGATCAAATCACAACCCTTTCCGCCTGGGCGAACGCCCACGCTCCCAAAGGCAACCCTCGCGATGCTCCTCCGCTTGTGAATTGGACTCGAGGCTGGAACATCGAAAAGCCGGATGTGGTCCTCGAAATGCCGCGCCCAAAGCGGCTTCCCGCCGAAGGCGATGTGCCGTATCAATACATTATTCTTCCTACGCATTTCAACGAAGACCGCTGGGTGCGCATGTCCGAAATTCGTCCGGGCAATCGCATGGTCGTGCATCACGCCGTGGCATACATTCGCGATCCGAACTCTTCCTGGTTACGTGGCGCTCCCATCGGCATTCCTTTCAGCGCAGACGACCTCCCGACAGAAGCACAACGGCGTGACGCGATGTCGACAACTAGCGATATCCTGCTCGTCTACGCCCCCGGTAGCCTGCCCGACCAATGGCCGGAAGGTTTCGCAAAACTGATTCCAGCGGGTTCGGATATCGTGCTACAGATGCACTACACCACTCACGGACACGCAATGGAGGACCGCACCAGCATCGGGCTTGTCTTCTCGAAACAAACACCGCAAAAGCGCGTCTTAACTCTGCAACTGACGAACGATCGCTTCCTGATCCCGCCCGGCGATCCCGACCATCGCGTCGAAATCCACGGCACTTTGCCCAACGATGCCCTCTTGCTTAGTTTTTTTCCGCACATGCATCTACGCGGAAAGACGTTCGAGTACAACATCATCAAGCCCGGCGGCAAAATCGAAACGCTTTTGCGAATCCCGCACTACGATTTCTATTGGCAGCTCAGCTATCGTCTTGCCGATCCGATTCCGCTGACCGCCGGCACGACGCTCCAAGCCGTCGCGACCTTCGATAACTCCAAAAACAACCCGCACAATCCCGATTCCGAGTCCGCCGTCACCTGGGGCGAACAAACCTGGGCCGAAATGATGGTCGGCTTCTTTGATGTCGGGGTCGATCCATCTATCGACAAGCAGAAATTCTTTATCCGAACCGCAACGCCTCGCGCTCGCAGTGGAAGTGACTAGAAGTGGCCGGCTACGTCACGCCTCCCCCTGCTTCCCGCGAAAATACATCTGCATCTATCGAGCGGCTGGCCGGCGCCGTCTCAGCGCATTACAGACCCATTCTGTTCGCGCTGACTGTATCACTGATCGTTTTTAAGGCACCGAGATTACTCGTGCATCCACGGTTTTGGGCTGACGAGTCCTTCTATGTCGTCTACGCCCTGAAGCACAGCGTCATCCAAAGTCTCTTGTGGTCGCGTCAATCGATCGGGTACTACTTGCTCACCGCGAACCTACCAGCCGTACTCTCCGCGCTCGTCGCCAAGAAAGTCGGTCTCGAATATGCGCCCTTTGTGACCACCTACTTTTCATTTCTGATTCAAATCATCCCCTTCGCCATTCTCATTTGGGGCAAGTCGCATCTCTTTCGCAACCGCTTTCTCGTCGCGATGGCATGCCTGCTCATGCTCGTCCCACCCACAAACTTCGGCGAGATCTGGTTTACCTCAATCCATACCAAGAATTGGACGGGCTTGGCAGCACTGATCATCCTGTTCGAAGACATGTCGGGGTGGTCAAACAGAAAAAGGTGGTCTTTCCGATGTGTCGTCCTCTTCTGCGGCATGTCCGGTCCCTATGCCGCAGTCCTCGCGCCCATTTTCGTTCTTTCTTATTTCGTTCATCGAGAACGAGAGAGATTGATCCAAGCCGGAATCCTAGCCGTTTGCTGTCTAATCGACGTCGCATTATTCATCTTCGAACTGCACGCAGGCGGCGCAGGACCTAGAACGAAAGTATTCACCTGGGATACCGCAGTTGTGAACGTCTTCTATTATCAAGTGATCTGGGCATTCTTGGGCGAGCACTCTTTGGGGTTGTGCAAACGCCTCGGTCTACTTAGCGCGCTCCAGAAATCGCTGGATGTTCCAAGAAGCGGTTCGGTTGTAATGCCAGCGCTGTTTTGCCTCTATGTCGTGAGTGTCTTTTTTGGCACATTCTGGACGAAGAAGAAAAGACTCTCGGACCAGACACTCCTCGTAGCAACGTTTCTCCTGCTCGCAGCGTTCACCGCTCGAACAGCGTTGAACGGCATCCCGCATAACAGGTACGCGTCTTTACCAGGTTTATCGATATTACTGTTCCTGCTAAGCGCTTCTTACCAACACCCGCGCATCTGGGTGCGCGCCTTGGCCGGTCTTCTGATTACATGTGCACTTTGCTTTGGAGTCGTCGATTACCGCAAGTTCTTTGAAAGGCTAAAGCCCTTCGAACCGGTCTGGAGCGGTGAGGTGCAAAAGTGGCGTACTAATGCCGCCTACGCTCCCGCTATCACGCCGCCAGGATGGCCTCCGCTCGATTGGAAGCCCGACCTTGACAAGCGAAAGTGATCAACCCCATTCATGTTTTCGGCACAAATTCGTCTAAATGGAATGACCGCCTCGCAATCTCTCTCATGTCTTTCAGCGAGCCGATCTCTCCTGCCCCAAGCGCCTGTACCAGGGCATTGCCCGCCGCCGTCGCCTCCGTGGGTCCCGCAACAACGTGGCGTCCCGTTGCATCTGCTGTGAGCTGGTTCAGCAATTTGTTCCGCGACCCGCCTCCAACGATGTGGATTACCTCAATTTTCCTGCGCGTGATGCTTTCGAGAGCATCCAAAACGTCCCTGTACCTCGCCGCCAAGCTCTCGAGGATCGCCCGGCACATCGCCCCTGTATCCGCCGGTACTTCTTGCTCCGTCTTGCGGCAATAATCGCAAATCCGTTCCGGGAGATTTCCCGGGGTCGTAAATTGCTCCACGTCAATTCTTGTCTCAGTGGTGCTCGCAGCCGCAGCCCGCTCCATCAAGTCAGCGTACGAGTAGTCCCGGCCCTCCCTAGCCCACGCTCTCTTACATTCCTGAATCAGCCACATTCCGGGAATGTTCTTTAGGAAGCGTATCGTGCCGCCAATCCCGGCTTCATTTGTGAAATTCGCGCGAAGTGAGGCCTCATTGATGATCGGCTTATCTGCTTCTACTCCCATCAGTGACCAGGTCCCGGAGCTTATATAACACCACTCCTCAGTCATCCGCGCCGGCACCGCGGCAACTGCCGACGCTGTATCATGAGATGCCGTCGTATTAACCTTTATCCCCTGTTTCAATCCGCACCCCTCGGTGATCTTCGGCAGTACCGGCCCGAGTTCTGTCCCCGTTTCGCGCAGCTCGGGCAAGATCCTTGCATCTACGTCCAGCCCGTGAAGTATCTCAGCCGAAAAACACCGATTCACCGGGTCATAGAACTGCGAAGTGCTCGCGATCGTGGCTTCCGATGCGAGTTTTCCGGTCAGAAAATAATTGAACAAATCCGGCATAAACAGTAGTCGAGATGCCAGACCAACCAACTGGGGAGAATCTCTGCGCAACGCACAAAGCTGATATAGCGAATTGATCTCCATAAACTGCACTCCCGTGCGCCGGAAAATTTCATCTCGCGAAATGATCCTGAATACTTCTTCCGGCACGCCGCGTGTCCGCCTGTCTCGATAGTGCCGGGGATTCCCAAGCAGCCCGCCATCCTCAGCAATCAATCCGAAATCAACTCCCCACGTATCGATTCCAATTCCATGCAAATTGCCCGCCGCGCGAATTCCTTCGCAGATCTCGTGGAATAATCGCAGGGCATCCCAATACAGGCCGTCTGGCAATTGCACAGGCGTATTGGCGAACCTATGCACTTCATTCAGCTCGATTCTGCCGCGATCGATACGCGCCAACACGGCGCGTCCACTCTCTGCGCCCAAGTCAAGTGCTAGATAATTGCGACTCATCCCCGCATCACGCGCGCTTCCAGCATGACCAACAACGTCAAAGCGAAGACCACTACAGACCCAAGCGCCGGCACAAGCATCGCATACTGCATCCCAAACCAAGAATCCACATAACCCACCAGCCATGCCGCGCTCATCCCACCAGTGATCGCCAGTGAAATCATTCCGTTGTAGAAGCGTGGATCATATGAGAATCGCTCGTCCAAGTTCCTCGCCAACAGCGGATAAATCGGGGAAAATCCGGCGCCGATCAAAACGATTGCCAGGCAAGCCCCACCCAAAGAATCCGCCAAGCTCAGGAGCAGATATCCAAAAATCGTGAGCGCCAGACTCGCTACTAGCAATCTTCGACGCTTTACTTTGGATAGCAATGGACGACCGCTCACTCGGCCAGCAATTAGAACGAGAAAATATACTGCCATGGCAAGAATGGCCCGCTCCGGACTTGTGCCTAACCGGTGAATCAAGAACAACGGCAACCATCCCACAATTGACCATTCACTCCCGAATTGAAAGAAAAGTAGCAATGCACACAAAACCCCCGCAGTACTGCGCAAATCGATCACTTTCTCACGAATCGCGGAATAGGGCCCGACAGCCCAAGCGATCGCTATCGGATTCCGGTTGATAGCGTAGATAACAAAGTACACGAGCGGGATTGCTGAAAGCGCCATCGTTTCTAAATGCACCGGCCCAACGAAATACATGACATCGACGATGACGGTCGCTAGCAAACACCCGCAGTTGAACAGAAGAACGCATAGATTCATTGCGGCGGGTGCTCCGTCCGCGAAAAACGGCTCCAACACGTACAACAGCACGGTTACCAGTGCTCCTGCGGCAGTAGCTACAAAACCAAGCCCGATCAATCTCCACAAGGCTGGTACCGGAGGCGCAAGAAACGACAACGTGACCAGACTCGCAAAGCCGATCCCACACGCAAAGAACGCAACTGAACGAACTGAGGCGCGTGTGAGAACCCGCTGCGCCGTGCCGGCCGCCAACACGTAGCCCGTATTCAGCGCCAGAAAATGCAGCCCTGCAGTTTCAGGATCAGTGTGGATGTGATACTGCCAAGCAATCAGAAGCGCGCCGAGCGGCCCAAGCAGGACGCCGGGCAGAAGAAATCCCGCCACCCAGCCGCGCATTCGCACGCCTGCTCCCGCAAGGGGGGGTGTCTCAATGCGGTTTGTTGACACATCCAAAACGCAGCTTATAAGATGGAAGTATCACTGAGGAAGGAGGTGGTCCAGTCGAAATGAATTCTGGTAGTGACTGTAGCATACAATCCACGCGCGAGGTGGCCGACTCTTAAAGTCGCCGTTCGTACGTTCAGGTTTCGTTCAGTGACGAGGCCGAAGTTCCTGTGGACCGGCCGCCCCGTCGCGCGTAACGTGGCTAGAGTACAGCCGTAAGGCTTATTTGCAAGCCCCGCTTCCCGGTGCATCCATGCGCCCTAAGCGGGGTTTTGCATGTTACAATAGCTTTTCATCCCACCTGTTCCGAAAGGATTTTCCGAAACCCAATGAAAGCAGGGATTCACCCCGTTTACGATGAAGTCAACGTAACTTGCGCTTGCGGCTCAACCTTCCGCACCCGTTCCACACATAAAGGCGACCTGCGTGTTGAAATCTGCTCCAATTGCCATCCATTCTTCACTGGGAGGCAAAAGCTGGTCGACACCGAAGGCCGCGTTGATCGGTTCCAGAAGAAGTACGCCAAGGCGCGCGAGATCCAAGCCACCAAGAAGGCCGCCGCCGAAGCAAAGTCTGCCCGCCGCGCGTAAGGCCGCGGCTTCCCCGGTCGCGCCGATTCGTTACTGCGGTACTACCAAACCCTTTCGTATCGCGAAGAGTACCAGCTCAGCGGTCCGGTGGATATTCATCTTTTCCATCAGGTTCGCTCGATGCACCGACACGGTATTAACGCTTAGATCCAAAAGCTTGGCAATCTCTTTATTCGACTTACCTTGCGCAATAAGTTGAAGAACCTGCTTCTCGCGCGCCGTAAGCTTATTGAGCTCGTCTTCTCGCTCCTGCGCAACGTATTTCAGGCCAGACCCGATGAAGCGTTGCCCTTCCGCTACTGCCTTGATCGCCCCCACAAGGTCGACATCAATCGCGCTTTTGAGTAAGTAGCCCTTAGCGCCGGCATCTAGCGCGTTGCGAACGTAATTATCGTCCGCATGCATGCTCAGCACCAGCACCTCCGTTCCCGGGAGATGCTGAACAATTTCCTTTGTCGCTTGCACTCCGTCAAGCTCAGGCATCGAAAGATCCATCACGACAACTTTCGGTTTAAGCTCCTGCGCCATCCGGATCGCTTCAACACCATTGCTCGCCTCGCCTACTACTTTCATCTCTTCGTCGTCTTCGAGCATGCGTCGAAAGCCCCTGCGCACAAGACTGTGATCGTCCGCCAGTAAAACCGTAATTTCCTCATTCATGGCTGGTGACCACTACTCCTCCCATACTTTCATTCTCTACCGGCTCAGCAACCGGCTCCTCACGCCGTACCGGCATCACAAGCGATACCGTCATGCCGGCGTTTTCAACCGACGCTATATTCAGCGTGGCATTTAGCAAGTCTGCGCGCTCCTGCATCGCAATTAATCCCAGACCCGGCTTCCGGTTCTTATCTCGCGGCATGCCCCGTCCGAAATCTCTCACGTTCACGGTCAGTGCGTTAGAAGAAAATATCATCTCCACTTCAGCCAGCTTCGTGCCCGAGTGTTTCGCCGCATTGTTTAGCGCTTCCTGCACAATCCGGAAGCAATGAGTCGCCGGCTGTCCCGTAATGAGCACAGGCTCGCCGCGAATAATCGCTGTCGTTTGTATTCCGGTCTGACGCTGAAACACCTCCGTGTACCATTCGATTCCCTTCGCCAGCCCATAATCGTCCAGCACCGCCGGATGAAGCATTTGAGACAGGCTGCGCATCTTTTCAAGTGTGTGATGAGTGATCTCGCGCACCTCGCCCAATTCCTCCCGGATCGGCGAATCGGACGGTAGACCTTTGCGTTCTGCTCGCGCCAACATCGCCCCAATCGCCGTCAGAATCTGCCCAAACTCATCGTGAAGCTCGCGCGATACCGAGCGCAACACCTCTTCCTGCACCGTAATGAGTTGCGCCGCCAACACACGCCGCTGCTGCGACAGCGATTCGATCTGATCGAAAATCCGACGGTTCGAATAAATCAGATACAGCGTCGTAACGACGATCAGCACCAGCATTGCCGCGAGAAATACATAGATATTCTTTTCGACGCCTGCGTAAATTGTCGCTACTTTCTCATCGGCGCGCTCCTCCGCCTCGTTATTCCGCTCGAGGAGTCGAGAAACCCTCGCCGCCAGAATGAGCTGCTCTGCCGAGAGCTGGGTTGAGGCCAACTCTCTCGCTGTGCTCTCGTGCCCCGCTTCAGCGGTCGAAAAAACCTGATCCGATGTTTGCCAAAAATGCCGCAGTGATCCCAAAAGCTGCGCCTGGCTCTCGGCTCGCCGCGCCAAGGGCCCCAACTGCGTCTCTGCCTGGATCGCTTCCTCGAGATCGGCTCGAAGATGCGAAAATTCGCTGCGATGCTCTTCAATTGCCGATGCCGGTTGCGTCTCGGTCATATCGCGGAGCGTCAGCCCGAGCTGATTCAAATCGTTTTGCACACGCAACAATAACAGCGAGTCGTGCCGGTTCAAATCGATCGTGTCGGTCTGCAGCTTGCGCAACCCGTTTAGCTGGTAAAGCGTGTACCAGGAGAAAATCGTGACCGCCGCCAATGTTACAAGGAGCCCAACGAGCAAACGAAGGGTGGGCGATTTCGTCATGGCAGAGGTCTGGCGAAGCTTGATTAACAACATGACGGACGTCGACCTTTAAAGGTTGCTAAACGGAGGCGTTTTTCGCAGGATACAACTGCTGCGTGCTCCCAAGCAAGCACAGTAGTCCTGCTATCAGGCTAACGCCGATTCCGGCCAATACATCGATCGCATAGTGATATCTGCCATAAACGGTGGCCACCGACAGAGTCGCCGCGTACACAAGCAGAATCCAGCCAAGCGTTTTTCGGCCCTCCAGAACCTGAAATAATCCCCATGCTGCAGAAAATGCCGAAGACACGTGCGCGCTCGGGAATACACCAAGGTGAATCGTTCCCACGTTCAGAATCCAAAGATTGACGCGCCGAACCCAGCTTGTGATCTGCGGTGCGTCGAGCTGTGGAAATAGGATTCGCGGCGGCTCGGACGGGAAATACGGAAATAAAGCATAGGCCAGCAATGTTCCCGTCAAGTAGACTGTCATAAACCGATCCACTCGATCGCGCCGGCCCTGGGCGTAAAGCAGTGCGATACAAAAAAATCCTGCGCCGTATACCAGCAAATACGAAAGCTCCAAAATGAACGGGATCAGGCCGCCCAAGCTCTCGATTACATTTCGAAGGTGCCACTCGCTGAGAATTCGAAGGTCCCAGGCGATCCATTCGCTCTCAAGCCGGTGCCCGAAGCGCATCGGCAGAAAAAGTTCCATCTCGCGAAATGCAATCAATGTGAGCCCCAGCGGCAACCAGTCGCGAACGATGCTGACTTGCCTGCTGCGGCCGCCTATTCTCTCGAACTGTGCTAGCAACCAGAGCAAGGCAGACACGCCGACCAGTAAAAGTGCCGGCTGAAAAGACAGACCAGGGCGCTCAGGAAAGAATACCGACAGCCCGGCTACATAGGCAAAGAAGCCAATCAGTACCCATTCCGAAGTTCGAAGCTTCAGCCAAGGGCGCACCGGCCTCAAAGCGCTGCCGAATCGTGAGCGTAACGGCGCGGCTCAAAAAACAACGCTGCGCCACCCAGCACGCCCCCCCAAATCGCCCAGATCGTTAAATGGCGGCGATCAATCAGCACTCCAGAAACGACGGGCGCCGCGATCTGCGCAATCGACATCAGCGATTGTGTCAGCCCAATGATCACACCCTGCTCCCGTTTTCCGGCCTTCTGGGTAACCAAGCTCGTAAGCGCCGGCCGCAGCCCTGCGCCACCTACGGACGTGAACGCGGTAACCCACAAGAGCTGCCCAATCGTTCGCGTCAATCCAACTGCGGCGTATCCGAGCATCGCTGTAACAAATCCAAGCCGGACCACCTTGCGCTCACCCAGCCACTTCACCATCCGGCCCACGACACCGCCTTGCATGATAATTCCGAGAAACCCGTTGAACGCGAAGATATACCCAACCTCGCGAACGCCCACCGGATGGCCATTCCATTGATACCTGCGCTCCGCAAACAGGGCGAATCCGGATATGAACGTCGAGAACGAAAACGAGAACAGGAGCCATTGGGCCAGGAGCCGGGCCAGCTCTCGATCGCGGAAATACCGCGAATATTGGCCCCACGAAATCAGCGGCAAACGCCTCCCGCCGGGTCCGGCGTCCCCTTCCGCCTCACGGTGTTCGTGAACCACTTCCCGCCGCGGCAGTAAGAAGTACGTGCACAGAATCGTCGTCAATGAAAGCCCGGAAGCTGCGAATATGGGCGCCTGATATCCAAAGTGCGCCAGGTAACCCGAAATAGCCGGGCCTACGAGGAAACCCAACCCGAACGCAATTCCAATTACCGCGAAGGACTTTGCCCGCTCCTCCGGTTTCGTCATATCGCTGATGTAAGCCTGCGCAATGCTAAGATTCCCCGCCGTCGCCCCATCAATCGCCCGCGCCACAAACAGCATCCAAATGTGCGTCGAAAATGCAAGCAAAAGAAATCCGCCGAGCGTCCCCGCTTGGCTGATCAAGAGAACTGGCCGCCTTCCCACTCGGTCCGACCATTGCCCTAAAATCGGTCCGGCGATCAGTTGGCAGACGGCGTACGTCGCCACAAGTTCGCCCACTGCCGTTGCCGATGCACCCAACCGTTCCGAATAAAACGGCAATAGCGGAAGAATGATCGTGAACCCGAGTACATCTACCGCCACAATCAAAAAAATCGGTAGTAAGGGTGATGAAAATCGCCGCCGTGGCTTCGCCTCGCTGATTTCGGGCGGCAGAGTCACATTACGATCTTATCCGCAACCTGGTGTTCGCCGCCCCACATTACGCCTCGGAATACCTGAAAATCCGCACCAAACCTGCAAATACTACCTGATACGGTTTCCGGTTGCATGTGTATTATTCGAACAAATTGCAGCACTTACTAATTGGCAAACGCCGTGCTCTTTTCTTTCGGTTATGAAAGCTCTTACCATTAGCCTTCTAGCCTTATTCCCGGCGATGCTCCTGGGGCAAGAACCGAATCCGACTCAGAATACCCAGCAGGCCCCCTCAACAGGCCAAAATCCAATATTCCGCGTGCAGGTGGTCTCACATTCTGTACAGGCGGTCAGCTATCGCAACCGTAGCGGCTGGACGAAGATCGATTTTCGTGGTACGTCGATAGCTCCTACGGCCAAGGGAACTGCCGAGGTCAACGGCCGCTTAGGTCGCACAGAAGCTAAAATAGATGTCAAAGATCTCCCTTCGCCCACGAACTTTGGTTCAGAGTTCTTGACGTATGTCCTTTGGGCGATCACACCCGACGGCCATGCGGCGAATTTAGGCGAGGTGGTTCTCGACTCGGGCGGCAAGTTTAGCGGGAGCTTTACTACCGAGCTTCAGTCGTTCGGACTAATCATTACCGCGGAACCGTATTTCGCCGTGAACCAGCCGAGCGATGTCGTCGTCATGGAAAACGTTGTTCGTGAGGACACCATGGGCAAAGTCGAATACGTAGACGCCAAATACGAGTTGCTTGCCCGCGGCGAATACACCTACCAGGTTCCGGCTTCGCAGTTGCACCCCATCATCCTCGATTCAAGCAAGAAGAGTCCGCTCGAGCTCTACGAGGCGCAGAACGCGGTTCAGATTGCTCGCTACGCCAAGGCGGATCAGTATGGAGGAGATACCTTTCAGGACGCGGTAAATCTTCTGAATCAAGCCCAGGATTATGAGGCGCGGAAGCAGTGGAGACCAGCCACCATGACTGCCAAAGAAGCCGTGCAGAAGGCCGAAGATGCGCGGATCATCGCCTTGCGCCGTCAGCAGCAATTAGCTCTTGAACAAGAGCGCCAACAAGCCGCGGCGCGCCAGGCCGCTGCGCAGAAACAGGCCGAAGAAGAAGCGCAACAACGTGCGGCTGCCGAGCAGCAGGCCCAGGCCGCTGCACAACAAGCGCAACAAGAGGCCGCGCAGAGAGAAGCTGCTGAAAAGGCAAAAGCCGAAGCCGATGCGGCTCGTGCTCAGGCAGACGCTGAGGCGCAAAAAGCTCAGCAGGCCGCCGCGGATGCAGAGCGCCTTCGCCAACAAGCTGAAGCCGAAAAGAACGCCCTCAGGGAGCAATTACTCCAGCAATTTAATGCTGTCTTGCAAACTCGGGAGACTGCTCGCGGGCTGGTGGTGAACATGAGCGATGTCCTATTCGATACTGGCAAATACACCCTGAAATCTGGCGCTCGCGAGAAACTTGCCAAGATCTCCGGCATCGTAATCTCACATCCCGGTCTCAATCTGCAAGTCGAAGGCTATACAGACAGCACTGGTACCGACGAATTCAATCAGCGGCTTTCAGAGCAGCGCGCCGACACTGTTCGCGAATTCTTGATTGGTCAGGGAATCAATCCTCAGACCATTACATCGGTCGGCTACGGCAAGAATTATCCTGTAGCTTCCAACGACACTCCCACAGGCCGGGCGCTGAATCGCCGTGTCGAGCTCGTCGTTTCGGGTGAGGTCATCGGAGTAAAAATCGGAGTTCCGCCCGCAGAGGGCCAGACACCCGCCCCTCCGAATAACCCGCAGCAGCAGTGATCCGATTAGTTCTCTTTATATTGTTGCCTGCAACTATGAAGGGAAGCGGCGTGCTTTTGCCCATTTAGGGGCTGGCACGTTAAATCCTCTAAATTATTTGTAATTTCTTATCCGGCCGTTTTAAAAATACTTGTGTAATTCCCCTAAATGTGCGTCAAATGGGTACAAACGTTCCTTTACCTTTTTGCGGGCTTGTGTTTTTACACAAGCCCCTCTTTTTATAGGCGCCTTTTGGCGTTCTTCTTTAAAAACCTAAGTAGCAGAAAGTAATTATATTCTCGCACGGATGGTTGCCATAAGAGGCGGTTATCCTCCTCGCCCAGTCCCACAGCGAACCGCGACCGTCAGGCAGCGTAAAATGCAACAAATTGCTGTTGAAATGAACGACGATTGGTGAGCCGGGCGGGAATCGAACCCGCGACCACCGCATTAAAAGTGCGATGCTCTACCAACTGAGCTACCGGCCCGTAAACGCGCTCGCCAAACGTCTCTCAGAATATCATCGAAGATCATCGTATTGCTTTTGAGAGCGTATAATCGCTAAGCTGTAACCGCCGTTCGAAGCTCTGACAATGAAACTTTTTGTGCGTAACTCACGCGGTCCTCTTGATTGGCTCATGCTCGGCACCGCCTCTGCCGCCGGTTTATTTCTTACGGGCAAAATAGTCCGAAAGCTCTCTGTGTCGAAGCTGGACCTGCGCGACAAGATTGTCTTGATCACCGGTGGTTCCCGCGGCCTTGGCTTGTGCCTCGGCTTCGAGTTGGGAAATCGAGGTGCTCGCTTGGCTCTTTGCGCGCGAGATCAGCAAGAGCTCGAAGAGGCGCGCAACCGTCTTGCCGCGCGCGGTATCGAAGCTGCGGTTTTTCCATGCGATATCAGCGATGAGTCGCAGATATCGCCGCTCGTGGGGAATGTGTTGGATCGCTATGGAAGAATCGATGTGCTCGTCAACAACGCTGGCCACATTATCGCTGCGCCGTTCGAGAGTTTTGATCACTCCGATTTCGAGCGCGCCATGAACGTCATGTTCTGGGCGCCCGTCAATCTTAGCTTTGCTGTGCTGCCGCTCATGAAGCAGCAGCGCAGCGGAAGCATTGTCAACATCACTTCCATTGGTGGTCGTGTTAGCGTGCCTCATCTGCTTCCATACTGCTGCGCTAAATACGCTTTCGTCGGATTCTCGAACGGCCTAGGTGCGGAGGTCAAATCGCAAGGCATTCATGTCCTGACCGCAATTCCCGGGCTGATGAGGACCGGTTCTTATCTGAATGCTCAATTCAAAGGATCAGCCGAACGTGAATTCGCATGGTTTGGCCTACTCGGGAATCTTCCGGGTTTCTCCGTAGCTGCCAGTTACGCGGCGCGTTGCATAGTCAACGCGCTCGAAACAAATCGGCACACCTGCACAATCTCGCTACCCGCCAAATTCTTGATGCGCGCCGAAGCGCTCTTCCCAGAGACGACGCAAAGGGTTTTCAGCGCCACCAGCCAATATCTCTTGCCCGCGCCCAATGGGGAGAAAGTCGCCCTATCTGGTAAGATACTGAACAACAGATTCAATCGAGTATTCCAGGCGCTGACTGCGCTTGGAAAATCTGCTGCACTGCAACTAAACGAATGATAAGTGCGCCAAACTAACCCGTTAAAATACGGGCTTTTGTAACACAAATTAAGCAATCAAATCTATAAAGCGCAGGCCATTAGCCGCACTTCGCCTGCGCGTCTGATGTGTACTCTTCTCCAGATTCGGAGACTAAGGATCGGTATTGTCAACAACTTATCCTATTTTTCGAAGCTTTCTTCAGGCAGGTTTCGAGTGTTCTACGCACAAGTTGAAAACCGGCCGGAGACTCGATCTTCTCGCTTCCACTCAGCACGATTGTTTCGCACGTGAGGACTATAAGCGCCTTCAGGCGTTAGGAATTCGAACCGTTCGCGTCGGTACTCGATGGCATCTAATCGAGGGTTCGCGCGGCCGCTACAACTTTGATTCCGCATCGGTTATCCTTGACGCCGCGGAAGAAACCGGGACCGAGATTTTGCTCGATTTGCTACATTTCGGCTGGCCCGATGATGTCGATATCTTCAGCCTGGATTTTGCAGGGCGGTTCGCTGAGTTTGTCGGCGCGCTAATTCACTTTTTGAAAAAGCGCGGTTATCGCTGCAATATGTTCGCTCCGGTAAATGAGATTTCTTTTCTCTCCTGGGCAGCCGGAGATAAAGGCGGCATTTATCCCTGTGCTATTGGCCGCGGCTCTGAATTGAAACACAATCTTATTCGAGCTGCTGTATCGGCTAGTAAAATCATTCTTAGTGAATTACCAAGTGCGCGACTAATTGCTCCCGAACCTGTAATTCACATTATCGGAAATCCGACCGTCCCGGGAGATGAAATAGAAGCAGAGAATTACCGGCTGTCTCAATTTCAAGCTTGGGATATGTTATGCGGCAGAATGGCTCCTGAATTAGGAGGTAAACCTGAATACCTCGATATTATCGGCGTCAACTTCTACGCGCAGAATGAGTGGGTACACAATGGAGCAACTCTTACTGGTTGTGATCCAGAGTATCGTCCTCTTCACAAAATCATCCAAGAAGTCTGGAGCCGCTATCGCAAACCTATCTTCGTATCTGAAACCGGCACTGAAGATGGAAACCGCGCTGAGTGGTTCGTTCACATCTGCGACGAAGTTCGCGCGGCGCTGAAGCTAGGTATCCCAGTACAAGGACTATGCCTTTACCCGATATTGAATCACCCCGGTTGGGAAAATGATCGCCATTGCCACAATGGTTTGTTTGACTATGCCGATCCCTCGTCCGGCGATCGCCATCTCTACTGGCCTCTAGCCCAAGCAATTCTCGAGCAACAACCTAAACTGCCTGCCTGGAAAGACGAATCGATTATGAGCCGTAACAACCTTGACCTGGTCTGTCTATCCCATCTTCGTTGGGGATTTGTATTTCAGCGTCCTCAGCATTTAATGAGCCGTTTCGCAAGGAATCGGAGAGTCTTCTTTCTCGAAGAACCCGTTTTCGAAAATGTCGAGCCTCACTTAAAATCTACCGTTTGCCCCAGAACGGGAGTGCGTGTCCACACACCTGTGCTGCCTCACGGCTTAAGCCCCCAGCGAATCGTGGAGCTTCAGCGAAGTCTTCTCCATGCGCTCATCCAAAATAACCAAATCGTCGATTACATCGCCTGGTATTACACGCCAATGGCTCGCGAGTTTGCGGTGGATTTAAACCCTGCAGTTACGATTTACGACTGCATGGATGAGCTTTCGGCCTTTGTTGGCGCTCCTCCATCGATGCGCTTTAACGAAGAAACGCTCTTTCGTCACGCCGACTTAGTGTTTACCGGGGGGGCGAGCTTGTTTGAATCCAAACGCAGGCAGCACCCTTGCGTGCATCTTTTTTCCAGCAGCGTAGATGTAGCCCATTTTGCCCGTGCTCACGCCATCGAAATCGAGCCTGCAGACCAGTCTCATTTGCCCCGTCCCCGCCTAGGTTACGCGGGCGTGATCGATGAGCGGATGGATATTGACTTACTAAGAGCGTTAGCTGCAGAAAAACCGGATTGGCAAATTATCCTACTCGGTCCGGTAGTCAAGGTTGATGAGGCTTCCTTGCCCAGAGCTGCCAATATTCACTATCTCGGCATGAAACAGTACACAGACTTACCCGAATATCTGTCAGGCTGGGACGTCGCTATGCTCCCCTTCGCTCTAAACGAATCGACGCGCTTTATCAGCCCCACAAAAACTCCCGAGTATCTCGCAGCCGGTCTTCCGGTGGTCTCGACGTCCATACGGGATGTGGTAAGGCCGTATGGCGAGCTGGGGCTTGTCTCCATTGCCAACGGAGTCAGCGAGTTTATCAGATCGGTTGAAACTCTGCTGCAGAGCCCTCTCCGTGCTGACTTCCGGGCGAAAGTCGATCAGTTTCTCTCACAATCATCGTGGGACAAAACATGGAATCGCATGAGCGAGCTGATTGACAATACGCTTCTTCTGAAACGCTGTGCGCCCGCCGGTGCTCAACCGATTCGGCGGCCCTCCCCCAATGTGATCGTCTCAACAGAAGGCGCCACGCATGTTTGATTACTTGGTCGTTGGCGCCGGATTTGCCGGAAGCGTCGTGTCAGAGCGCCTCGCGCGCGGCTTTGGCAAGAAGATTCTCATTGTCGATCGTCGCAACCATATTGGCGGTAATGCGTACGATCATCACAACGAAGATGGAATCCTCGTCCATCGTTATGGCCCGCACATCTTTCACACAAACTCGGAACAGGTCTATCAGTATCTATCTCACTTCACGGCATGGCGGCCGTATGAGCATAGAGTCCTCGCCTCCGTAGACGGAAAGCTCGTCCCCATCCCAATCAACTTAGATACCGTCAACTTACTGTACGGGCTGAATCTCACATCGGAAGAGCTAGAGACGTTCTTCGCTGCGCGCGCCGAAGCCCGATCTGCTATCCGAACCTCAGAAGACGTGGTCGTGAGCAAGGTTGGCCGCGATCTCTATGAAAAAATGTTCCGCAATTACACGAGAAAGCAATGGGGTAGAGATCCTTCCGAATTAGATGCGCAGGTGACTGCCCGAATCCCGGTCCGAACCAATCGAGACGGTCGCTACTTCACAGATCGTTTTCAAGTCATGCCGAAACACGGCTACACTCGCCTGTTTCAGAATATGCTGGACCATCCGAACATTACTATCGCGCTCGGCGTAGATTATCGCGATGTAGTGCATGATATCGAATTCTCGGAATTGATATACTCAGGTCCCATTGATGAATATTTCGATTTTCGTTATGGTGAGCTGCCTTACCGCTCTCTGCGTTTTCAACACGAGACCGTCAATGTTGAATATCTACAGCCTGTAGCTGTGATAAATTACCCAAACGAGCACGCGTACACCCGTGTAACTGAGTTCAAGCATTTGACAGGACAAGTTCATCGCCGGACAGGTATTGTATACGAGCATCCATCAAGCAGTGGAGATCCCTATTACCCGGTTCCCACGCCTGAAAACGCCGCGCTTTACAAGCAGTATGCGGCGGTAGCAGCAGTTACGAAAGGCGTGCACTTTGTAGGCCGGCTAGGCACCTACCGCTACTACAATATGGATCAGGTTGTGGCTCAAGCCTTAACGCTGTGCAAACAGATAACCGCTGCTCCCGGTTTCGAATACCCGAAAGCCGCAGCCGCTGCTGCGTCGGTCGGTCAAAGGATCTCCGCTGTTCCCGCTCTCGGAATTTAGCACCAGAGTTCATGCGTGAGCTGACCATCGTCTCGCCACATCGCGACGATGTCCCCTTTTCCCTCTATCTTTGCCTTTCAAGATGGTGTTCTCTCCCGATTCAAGTCAACGTGGTCACGGTTTTCACCGTTAGCGAATATGCTCCTCGCGCGAATCTTTCTGAGACTGGCCGCGAGGCGGTAAGATCGGCCGTTACCTATCTCCGGCGCCGGGAGGACCGGCGCGTCTTCAATTTGATTGACAAACGAATCAAAGTCCAGCCTCTCAACTTGCTCGATGCGACTTTAAGGCTCGGCATCAATGTTGATTCCGTTTGTAAAGCTTCTGAAGGCAACACGGCTGGCACTTATTCCGAAGTAGACGCGCTTAGTAACTGCTTTAAGCGTTTTCTTCTGCGAGCTTTAGTCCTGGCTCCTTTGGCGCTTGGAGATCATGTCGATCATCTAATTGTGCGCGCCGCTGTCATCAAGAGTTCTGCACCTCATAAGTTGGCCTTTTACGAGGATCTTCCATACGCAGCTTGGGTCACGACTGCTTCGGTCCGGGAGACAATCCACCAAATTGAACAAACCACGAATGCGCCGCTCAAGCCGTTTATCGTGCGCCACAAGAGTCAGATATCGCGCAAGCGTGAAGTAATCAGGCAGTACAAATCGCAGATCAGTGGCGCTGACGCAGCCGAAATCGCCGGGTTTGCGGTGAATTATCACGGCGGCGAGCGCATTTGGGTACCTAAGCGCAGCCGAGCTTGGAGGGCTCTCACTCGCGATCGGTATGCCTAAAAGCTCTGGGGACGTGCTCGTATCGGAGCCTCCAGGCGAACGCCTGGAGGTTTGCGTTAGTGTTCCTGCGAAAGATGAGGAAGAGCTATTACCTTCGGCTTTACGTGCGCTCGCGGAACAGAAAACAGACTCTGGCGAACCCATCGCACACGAGCGTTACGAAGTAATTCTCCTGATCAACAACACTCGCGACCGCTCTCGCCAAGTGGCCGAGCAATTTAAGCGGCTTTATCCCACCTTCCAGCTCCACATTGTCGAGAGAAATTTCAAGAAATCGCATTCCCACAACGGCTATGTGCGCCGCCTGCTCATGGATGAAGCTTGCCGCCGATTGGAGTCGCGCGACCTACATGATAGCCCGATTCTGTCGACAGACTCGGACAGCCAAGTGGCGCCGAACTGGATCTCGCGCAACCGTGAGGAACTTACGAGCGGCGCGGAAGCGGTAGGTGGCCGGATAGTCATACCTGCGTGTGAGGAGTGCCTTCTCGATCCCGCAACTCGCGCCATCCAACGCTACGATCATTTGTATAGGCGCTTAGTTGCTTGGGTGGAAGATTCTTTAGATCCGCAGGCCCATGATCCTTGGCCGCGCCATCATCAGCATTTTGGCGCGAGCTTCGCCGTCACTCCGCGTGTTTACAAACGCATCGGCCGCATGCCGCCGCGGCGCTATCTCGAGGACATTGCTTTGTATCAGGCGTTGATGCGTCACGACGTGCGCCTTCGGCACAGCAACAAGGTTCGGGTCTTCACTTCCGCTCGCCTTGCGGGAAGAGCGCGGTTCGGCTTGTCCAGCGAGTTGACTTACTGGCAATCCCGCGGAAAAAAGGTTATGCGCGTCCCGGTCGAGCGCCGTGAGTTTCTGGAGTATCTCTTTATCGCCCGCCGTCGCTTGCGCCTCCTATGGCTTGATTACCGGGACACGGCTGCAATATCTGAGCGCCGGGTTCGCGACATCGCGCGAATTACCGGAATACATTTCGCGCATCTCATGGCGGAATTGCAAAGCGCTCCGCGTTTTGGCGTGCTCCTGGAGCGTATAGCCTTCTATGAGGCGTGCCGTAAGATGTGGCCCGATCAGTTACGGCTAGCGCCGATGAAGAATGTTGTCGATGAGCTCCTTGCGGCTTTCCGTCGCTCTACCCGCCTTGCCGCTCCAAAACATCAATTCGATACAGATCGGTACGAGCTTGTGTCATCAATTCCCATCCTGGCTGCTTCAGCAGCAGTTCGTGTACATCATCTCCCTGGAGCGGGTAGCCCGGCACAACTGCTAACCAGTGAACCAGCAACAAATGGCCGGCCGACGCAGTATGCATCGTCATCTTCTCGCCTAACTTTGCAAGATCTTCGAGTGACAAGTAATAACCAACTTCCGACAGAACCGTAAGATCAAACGTATCCTCGGGATATTCTTCAGGGACCGTAACTAAAGCGAACTGGACCTGTGGATAGACCTGGCATCGCTGTAGAGCCTTCTTCAACGCAGTCGCACTAACATCGATCGAAAGTAATCTACGGCATCGTTGCGCTAACTTCTCCGTAAATACACCAATCGAGCAGCCAATTTCTAGAGCATTGGAGTACTGTTTGCGGCGAAGAGCCCGTAAGCTCGCCTCATACTTTTCTGCTTCGTATTCGCTCGTCTCGTAGTTCCAGGGATCCTCGTTCCCTTCGTAGAGGCGGATAAAATATTCGCGTGTTCCCGATTTCGTCATCGCTCGTCTGCGCGCCACAGCGCTTCGACGAAAGGCCACGTGCGGTCCATCCACATGGTTACCGGATCGAATCCGCTCGAATGGGCATATGAGATTAGCTCGGCTTGGGTGAATTTATGGGACAACTCCGTGCAGATCGTCTCTCCTTCCCGAAATCCGACCCTCAGGTCCGGTTCTCCCACGTGAACCACCTGATCGCGCTGGGAGCGCAAATGCATCTCGATGCATCGCTCGCTCGAATTCCAGCGGGCCTCATGTACAAACGATCGTAGATCGAAATCGGCGTCCAGCTCCCGGTTCATCCGGCCCAGCAGATTCAGGTTAAAGGCCGCCGTTACTCCCGTCGGATCGTCATACGCGGCAATCATCCGCTGCTCATTCTTGACTAGATCCGCGCCCACCAAAAAGAAATCTCCCGCTCGAAGATTCCATCGAATGTGCCGGAGAAATTCGACTATCTCACATCTCTTCACATTCCCAATGGAGCTGCCCAAGAACAACAGCAAAAGTGGTTCATCGGTTGCCCGGTTTTGCGCGACTTCGTTCAGACCTTCCATCCAATCGGCACAAATCGGCTGCACTTCTGAAATATTCGACAGCTCTCGTTCGCACGCCTCGAGCGCCGACGCAGAAACATCGATTGGCCTGTAAGTCACTTCGCGCTGCCTTCGCAGCGCAGCTTCGAGAATGTATCGGGTTTTGCGTCCGCTTCCGCTCCCCAATTCCGCAATCAGTGCAACAGGACCGGTTTCAGAAACAATCGCGTCCGAATGCGAGCCCAACAAGCGTTCGTCCGCTCGTGTCAATCCATACTCGGGAAGCAGCGTGATCGCTTCGAAAAGAATGCTTCCCAAATCGTCATAGAAATAACGCGGTGGAACTTCTTTCTGTCCTGCGCGCCCGAGACCATCTGCAACATCTAAGGCGAATTGAGATAACTGCAATCCAACCGGCGCAGGCATCGCGTTCTAACTTTCTACACACCGGAATGTCGCATACACATGCGGGTAGTCGCGCCGAAACCAGTTTCGGAACGAAGCTCGCAGCAGCCGAGCCACAGTTCGTGGCGAGCCGCCCTTGAGCACGTAATGCTCGCCATCGAAGAAGTTCGCCGAATACCCGGGATACGTTTCATGCGCTTTAAAACCCGGAAAAGCTGCGAACGGCGTCCTCGTCCATTCCCAGCCGTTACCCACTAACTGGCTCACTCCAAACGCGCTGTCCCCGGCCGGTGTCGCATGCACAGGCTCGGGATCCCAGCGCTTGAAATCAAAATTCCCGAATTTGTGCATCGGCGCTTCATTTCCCCACGGATAACGGTGGACGTCGTGAGACGGGCTGCCGTATGCCGCACGATGAAACTCTTCTTCGCTTGGCAACCGGGTTCCAAGCCGATCTGCATACGCTTCGGCTTCGCGCTGCGTCACGTAAACAGGCCAGTCAAGGGGCAAAGGAATCTCGTCAAACATGCCGCGGAAATAAATCGTGCCGCCACGCTCACTCCAAAAATGCGGCATCGCAGCACCGTGATCCCGTACAAACCGGAGATATTCGCCATTAGTAACGTTAAACCGCTGCATTCGGAACGCCGGGACTCGCACCTTAAACTCGTCGTACTCGTTATCCCAACCAAACGAGCCGTCGCGCGGCTTTCCCAAAACCGCTTCACCTTCTGGAATTTCGCGCCAATCGTTCTGTGGTTCGAATGAAGAGGTATTGCGGTACTCGGACGCGTACGGCGCAGTTTTCTTTTCGTAGGGGAAATTGTGAAACATGTATGCTAGCGTTTCGAGGTGCATTTCCCGGTGCTCGAGCGCAATGCAAATAGCGTCTTCGGGAGCTCGCTCGAGGTTCTCATCTACCGATCTTCGGCACCGTTCAACATACGCCTCGACTTGTTGCAGATTCGGCCAATCCTCCGGTGTGTCCGCTGGAAGATGAACCGAGTCGGGATCAATGCCGGCTTGAAACAAATCATCTAACTGCGGATCCAGCGACTTGATTCCAAGAGTTTCCCCGCAGATCTGAATGGAATCGAATGCATCCAGATGCCCGATGTAAAAAATCACCCGATGCCGCTCCGCGATCGGCCGTTCATAGAGTGTCTCGGGTTTGAGAATTGAAAATAGCCTGTCGCTTTCACGCCTTGCGGATCGCAGATCATCAATTAACTTACTCGTCGCAATTTCCAAAACTGGCATGTCGATGTGGCTCCCTTCAGGATGAGTCTCCACCTTGGATGACGATCTGCAGGCCAAGATACACATTATTCGTTCACCCATTCACGCCATCAAGTACTGATCTGGCGAGGTCCAGGGCTTGTTCCCGCGTCTGGATTTCACCCTCAAGCTGAGCGGTTTCAATAACTTCCAAAGCACGCCCAAACTCAGGACCCGGAATGTAGCCCGCTTCAATCAGGTCGCGGCCACTGATCAATCGCGCAGGACGCAGTTCCTGTTCGTCCAGTTCCGCGAGTCTGGCTCGAACAAAATCGTACGTCTCAGTACTTCCGTTACTTGCCAGGCAATCCAGCCGGTGAAGCTCCAGGTGCTCATCGAAATGCGGCAGCCGCAAAAAACGCTTCAACGTGCTTGCCCTCATTTGGAGCACATCCTTGAACCGCATGTGATTCGCCACCAAAGACTCGACCCGATCGGCATCTTCGTTCGAAAACCGAAGCCGCGATAAAATCTGTCGCGCCATTTCCGTGCCAATTTCGGCGTGACCATCGAAGCGAATGCGGTCCGCAACGCGAAACGTCACAGGCTTTCCAACATCGTGAAGAAGAACGCCGAACGCCAGCGTCGGTGTAGCAGCACGCATCCATTCGAGCATCAATAACACATGGGTCCACACATCGCCCTCGGGATGAAATTCCGGTGGTTGCTGAACGCCCTGAAATGCTTTCACCTCCGGCAAGATTTGCGGCAAAAGACCCGTTTGGTCAAGCAACTCCAAGCCGCGCTGCGCCCCGCCCTCCGTCAGAATGCGAATCAATTCGTCGCGTATCCGTTCGGGTGAAGTCTTGATGATCGCCGGAGCGAGCCGCTGGATACCCGCAAGCGTCTCTGGCGCAATAGCGAATTGAAGGCGTGCGGCAAGACGAACCGCGCGCAGCATGCGAAGGTGATCTTCACGGAAGCGCTGTTCAGGGTCGCCGATTGCGCGCACAATCCGCCCCTCAAGATCCGCCCTTCCACCCACGTAATCCAGTACTTCACCCGAAATGGGATCTTGAATAAGCCCGTTAATCGTGAAATCGCGTCGTCTCGCATCGAGTTCGGGATTCGTTTCAAATCGCACTGCGTCCGGCCGGCGCCCGTCCGAATACGCGCTCTCGCTGCGAAATGTGGCTACTTCAACGTGAATACCATCCGGCGTGCCAACGATCACCACGCCGAAATGAGCTCCTACTAGCTGCGAACTGGCGAAATATCGGCAAACCTGTTCGGGAATGGCATCCGTGCCGACATCAAAGTCTTTCGGCGCAATGCCCAGCAGCCGGTCGCGCACACAACCGCCCACAAGATAGGCTTTGTGTCCGCGCGCGCGCAAGTCGCGGATAATTGCCGTGGCTAATGTCTCGCGTGCAGCGCTAACAGGTGTGGCCAAACGGGGAAACGTCCGGTTTCAGACGTTCTCACCACTAGTATCAACTTTCGCGCTCTGGGGCTTCTCACTACCGGCGCTACCATTGCCAGCCGCCATCGCGGCCTGCGCTTCCGCTTTCTTCAGGTCTTTCTTTGAAGGAGGCGCTTGCTCGTGACGATAATCATGATCGTGATAGCACGTCCGGCATCGAACCTTTGCTGCTTGCCCATTCACCAGCGACACAATCGAGTGGTTCGTAATCCTGCGGCATTTCACGCAGTGGTCATCAATGATGTCTCCAAGCCGCTGTTCACCCATGTGGAGTCCGGATGTGCCGAGTATATCAACATTAGACGTCCTACGAACAAGCTTTCCCCACCGATGTCCGGCCTAGAACCCATGGCCCTGACCGGCTCGTTTGTTAGACTAAGGTCTTCTAATCCAACGGCCAGGTAGCTCAGTTGGTAGAGCGCAGCCCTGAAAAGGCTGGCGTCGGCGGTTCGATTCCGTCCCTGGCCACCACATTTTCAAGTACTTACAAGCAGCCAGAAACATAAGGTTCTAATCGTCCGAATAATATCCGAACATCGGTCAGCCGATGTTATCCAAACCTCAGCCAGAGAACGTCGCGTGCAAAATACCGAGACCCATTCGTGAGGAAGCGGCCCTAGTTTTGCCGACGAAGAGGCCGCGCATTCGACGCTGACCATGGAGAAGTCTCTATATCGCGCGCACAATCGCGAACAAGATTCGGGCGCTTAAGACGGCTCAGGAGGCTTCCGCACTGAGATCATCCCGGCCGCGCGTTCTTTTACCAGAGTCGGCGATCGGCGGCCGTGCAAGCAGGCAATGACAATGCTTTCGTCTGGCTCGATCTTGAACCAGAGTCCGTCTTGAAATCCTCGCACCATGCAACGCCGCACATCGCCAACTTTCTTCTCCTAACCCTGCGCGTTCACGGCGATGCATTCAATCGCCTCACGCACACGAAGCAGAAATTTTCCACCCAAGCCATCCGATTGCTGGTCGTACCAATCAGCGGAGGTTTGGATCTCCTGGTCGGCGATCCGCGTTAACCGAACTCGCTTCAATGCGGTTGCGGGATGCGTTTATGCTTGCGCTCCCTGATGAGCTGCTCAATCCGATCCTTCGCGTCCACGGTGTTTTCTTTATCCTGTTCGTATGTCTTCATGCGGTCCTGGACCGCTTGCTCATCTTCGGGTGTTAAATCAGGTTCGCCGTCGGGTCGTGTGGGCGATGTGCTCATGACCTCGAGTCTACGCCTGCGCTCATAAGAAGGCAATTGGAGTCTGGTTTCCTCCAAGCTCCGCATTCCCAAGTCCAAATTCATCGAGCAGCCTGCCAGACCCTCACCCAATCGATCACCATCTCCTGCGGAAACTGAGACGTCTTGTCGGGATTGCCCGGCCAGGTGCCTCCCACCGCAAGGTTCAGCAATATGAAGAACGGATGATCGAACACCCATTTCGCGCCTCTCGGAAGCGAGCCCGGAGTCACCGTTCCGTACGTTTTGCCATCGAGGAGAAACGTTATCGATCCCGACGACCACACGGCCGAATAGATATGAAAGTCCCGGCTCAATGCCGAACCGTCCGGCAGTGAATATTGCGATGTAATCCCATCCTTACCCGAGTACCGCGGCCCATGCACGGTTCCATGTACCGTCGACGGTTCCCTCCCGATGTTCTCCATCACGTCAATCTCGCCGCAATCCGGCCAGCCGGCCTTCCCAATGTCGTCGCCCAGCATCCAGAACGCCGGCCACATCCCTTGCCCCGAAGGGATCTTGATTCGTGCCTGAATCTTGCCGTATTTGACCGTGAATCTTCCCTCTGTCTTTATGCGCGCGGACGTAAAGCTCCCCGACCGCTCCTTCACTGCGCGTATAACCAGATGTCCCTGGCCATCGTTGAATATGTTTTCGGTTTTGTTTGTATAAATCTCGAGTTCCCGATTCCCAAAGCCACCACCGCCTAAATCGAAGGTCCATTTCGAGAGGTCCGGTCCAGTGTTTCGCGCGCCGTCGAATTCGTCGCTCCAGACCAGCTTCCAATCTGTTTGCGCATGAACCGGCAGCGCGATGAACAGCAGAATGAAAACCAGCCCATTGCGCATTAGCGATTCATGATAGTAGATCAATAGAAACAATGATCGCGAAACGAATCCAGCCAACGAGAGCACGCAGTCGACTGATAGTGCTCGCCGCCTTTTTAATACCGGCATCAGGAATGCCGCTACCGCAACAAGACACAAGCTTCATCGACGCCGGCGGCACGGCACACGTCACAAGAGTGGTTCCAGTTCCGGCAACCGTCAGTCCCGAAGCGCAGAAAGTCCTCGCGCGGCGCGTCTCGGATGCTGCACGGCCTGAGACTCTGGAAAAACGCCGGGCCAATATTGATAAATGGCAACGTGGAGCAGGGGAGCGGTCGCGCTCGCAGTATCCGGTAAACGTCGGACAAGAAACCATCGCGGGCGTGCCCACCAGAGTCATCACCCCGCTGACAATCCCGGAAAGCAATCGCTGCCGTCTGCTGATTAATGTCCATGGCGGCGGTTTCAACGCCGATTCCGGCTCGCTCACCGAAACAATTCCCATCGCCAACCTTGCGCAAACCAAGGTGATTGCGGTTCTTTACCGGCTTGCGCCGGAACATCCGTTTCCCGCTGCGGTTGACGACACGGTCGCGGTCTACAAAGAGCTCCTGAAAGCTTACAAGCCCCAAAACATCGCTCTCTATGGAACATCGGCAGGCGCTATTCTTACCGGGGAAGTAGCGGTGAAGCTTCGCCAATCCGGACAACCCCTTCCCGCGGCGCTTGGCATATTCTCCGGACATGGAGATTTCAGCCGGTTCGGCGATTCGCAAGCGCTATTCGGCCTGAATGGCCTCTCAGGATCCCTCACTCCGCCCTCCAGAGAAGCGCCTCAGAGTTCGTATGCCCGCTCAACAGATTTGAATGATCCTGTTCTCTCACCAATCTACGCGGACTTGCACGGGCTGCCGCCAACCCTCTTCATTACAAGTACGCGCGATCTTCTGCTGAGTGGCACCACCATTCTGCACCGCGCATTCCTCCGCGCCGGCGTGGATGCTCGGCTCGTTGTTTTCGAAGCTCTGCCGCATGCTTTCTGGAATAATCCCGATTTGCCCGAATCAAAAGAAGCGTATGGAATCATGACCGCGTTCTTTGATAAGAATCTGGGGAGATAACATGACCCGACGCAGTTTCGTAAAGACGTCCCTGGCCGCCAACGCCGCAGCAGCTATAGGTCAGGAGCACGCCGCATCCGTTCGTTTCGTTCGGAGGCAGGGGAAAAATCTGGTCGGCCCCGATGGCCAGAGGCTCCAACTTCGCGGCATTAATCTGGGAAATTGGCTTGAGCCAGAAGGATACATGTTTCTGTTTGAAGAAGGGCCCGCATCTCCTCGCGAGATCGAGGCATTCTTTAACGAGCTAATCGGGCCCGCAGCAGCAGAGGAGTTTTGGAAAAAATATCGTCAGCAATACATCACGAAAGCCGACATTGATCTCGTCCGATCCTCCGGCTTCAACTCCGTCCGAATTCCGTTCCACTACAAATTCTTTTTGTCCGAAAATGAAGGCTTTGGATTGCTTGACGCCGCGGTTGCCTGGTGCCGCCAAGCCAAAATCTGGATTATCTTGGACATGCACTGCGCGCCCGGTGGACAAACCGGAACAAACATCGATGATAGCTGGGGATATCCTTGGCTGTTCGAAAGTCAGCAGGATCAGGAATTAACAATCGAGGTCTGGAGACGAATCGCCCGGCACTACCGCGACGAGCCCATCATTATTGGTTACGATTTGCTAAATGAGCCAATTCCTCATTACCCGCAACTGCTGAAATACAACAGCCAATTAGAACCGCTTTATCGCCGCATCACCAAAGCCATCCGTGAAGTGGACAAGAATCACATCATTATCCTCGGTGGCGCTCAATGGGACAGTAACTTCAAAGTCTTCGGACCGCCATTCGATTCGAATGTCGTTTACCAATTTCACAAATACTGGACGTCTCCCACCAAAGATGTCATTCAGGAGTATCTCGATTATCGCGACCGCTACAACGTGCCGGTTTGGTTGGGAGAATCTGGCGAGAACACTGATGAATGGATTCAGCAGTTTGTCCGTGTTTTGGGAGAGAACAAGATCGGCTGGTGCTTCTGGCCGTACAAGAAGATGGAAAAGTCTTCTTGCGTCGTCTCCATTCCAAAGCCCGCGCACTGGGATGAGATCGTCGCGTTTGCCAAGCTCCCCGGGGGAACCGGATCGGCAGAGAAACGCATTGCGGCGCGCCCGTCGCTCGAACACTCTCGCCAGGCATTAGAAGATCTGCTCGATAAAATCCGCCTGGAGAAGTGCCGGGTGAATTCGGGTTATCTGAAGGCTCTCGGGGTGAAGCAGCCTTCATTCTGAGCGATACCGTTCCCCTTCGGGTGAGTCTATGTCACAGGAAGGTCTCGACTTGACGAACGGAATGTGACGTGTTCGTCAAGGCAGGAAGGAGTTGAAGATGCCAAGTTGCTCATCAACGCGTTGCCAGAGCTGGTTCCGGTTGTCTTCGATACTGTTTGTGGCCCTTTTGGGCGCTAGCTTCGCGCTTGCGCAAAACACGAATTCCGGCGAAATTCGCGGTACAGTTACTGATCCTAGTGGAGCGGTATTGCCGGATGCCACCGTGACAATTCTCAATGTCGACACTGGCGTAAGCAGGAGCGTGACAACGAACCAGAGCGGCATCTATGACGCGGTTTCCCTTCTCCCGGGAAACTACAAAGTTACTTTCAACGCCAAGGGTTTCAACGATTTCGTTCGCGATGGGATTACATTGCAGGTTCAGACGCTCACGTTGGATGCCCAGCTAACCGTCGGAACAGCCCAACAACAGGTGGAGGTTACAGCCGAAGCGACCATGTTGAAGACCGAAACCGCCGAGCAGTCGACGACCTTCGACGCGAACACGTTGATAAATCTGCCGAATGTGGGTCAGGACTGGGAAAACTACACGAAAGTGCTCCCCGGAGCCGTTGGGAGCGGCCAGGGGATTGCCGTAAACGGGAATCTGCCTTATTACGCGAATTTCCTTGCCGACGGCGCGTCAACTACGTTGCCGCACAGTGGTAATACCGATACTTCGGTTCTGGAGACCATGTCCGAGCTCCAGATCCAAACCTCGACTTACTCGGCGCAATACGGGATTGGCGGCGCGGCGTTCAATCAAATCAGCAAAGGCGGAACAAACGAATTTCACGGCGCCGTATACGAGTACTTCCAGAATGACTTTTTGAACGCGAGAGATTTCTTTGCTCCCAGCGTTGGAAATTTGCGCTACAACAACTTTGGCGGCGCTATCGGCGGTCCGATCCTAAAGAATAAATTCTTCTTCTTCTTTGACGTAGACAAGACCATAAACAACTCACATTACTTTGAGTTTGATACGGTGCCGACGGATGGTAGTTTTGGGACGGTTAATATGCGAGCCGGCGATTTCAACTCCCCTCAGTTCCCGAATATTTATAATCCTGTCACACGCCAGCCGTTCCCGAATAACACGATTAACATTCCGCTCGATCCGGTGGCACTTAGAATTCAAAATGTGTATCCGAAGCCTAATCTCCCGGGGTACATAAATAACTGGCAAGGGTTGCTCGTGAGTTCGTCACCTTTCCTAAAGTACTTTGGACGGCTAGATTACAATTTGTCGGACCGGAACCGCCTAACTTTCTCCATTACCGAGCGGGACCATCGCGGGAGTGGCACTACGTTTGATTACCCATGGACTAATAGCCCATATAGCAGCCCGTTTTACGACATATCTAGCGTGAATGCCCAAGTCTCCGATGTATGGACGCTTAGTCCGAATGTTATAAACGAGTTCCGCTTCGGCTTTACTCGGCAGGGCAACTGGTTTTACCCCAAGACGCTCGGCCAAGGCGTCCCGCAAGCGCTGGGGATACAGTACGCAAAAGCGGACGTAGCTCCTACTGTGAATATAAGCGGAGGCGGGCCTTGCTGCACCTCAGTCGCTGCAGGCACCAATGCCATTTATGTAGAGAACAGCTTCGAACCTTCGGATGTGGTAACCATGATCCGCGGCAGGCACATCCTGAAGTTCGGTGGCGAGCTGTTAGCTTATCAGGACAATTCCACTCCGTGGGGAAACATTAACGCAGCGAACCTTAGCTTCAGTGGCGTCTTCACCCAATCGGGGCCTTCCGGCACGGGCGGACTTGGGTACGCCGACTTCCTCCTGGGGTATGTCTCGTCCTGGGGCGCTTCGGTCACGCCGATTGTGGGCATGCGGCAAAAGAGCCCGCAGTTTTTTGTGAATGACGACTTTAAGGTCCGGCCGAATTTAACTCTGAACATAGGCGTGCGTTATGAGATCCACGGTGGATGGCATGAGGTTAAGAACCGCATCGGCGATTTCGATCCGACGATTCTCAATCCGGTAACTAACACCTTTGGCGCCATGTGGTTCGCCCCGAACAACGGAAGAAATTCGATTCAGGCCGCCAATCACAAGGTCTTTCTTCCTCGCGTAGGTTTCTCGTGGTCTCCACTGAACAACTGGGTGGTGCGGGGCGGCTTCGGGATTTACAGTTACAACTGGACCATGGATACCTACGCGGACAACGCCAAGGGGTTGGGCACGAACAGTGTAGGGTCATTAACCGAAATGGACCAGATCCACCCGGTTTTCATTCTCTCGAACCCGAATCCACCATTGAACTATGTCATAGCCTCGCGCAATCCCGGAGCGTACAACGGTCAATCGGTGAATTACTATCCCTACAACACGCCTGTAGCTCGCAATTACCAGTGGTCTTTCAGTATCCAAAAGCAATTTCCGCACGACATGTTGGCCGAGGCGGCCTATGTCGGGAGTCACGCGACCGGCTTGTATTTTCCCGACGACATAAACCAGGTGCCGCCTAACTTGCTTAAGGAAAGCGTTGCGTTGACCCTCGCGAAACTCAACCCGCAGGTATTAAGACCCTTTCCACAGTTCCAGACCATCAACGGCAGCCGGTATAACGCGATTTCCAATTACGATTCACTGCAACTCTCGATGACGAAGCGGTTCACACATGGGTTCCAGTTTGACGCAAATTACACCTTCGCAAAGATGTTAGATGACCAGGATTCTTCGGGCTATGGTGCGGGCGCCGGAAGCCAGCCTTATCAGAATGCGTGGAATCCTTCGATGAACTACGGCCCTTCAAACTTTGATCTGCGTCATATGTTCAAAGGCGATGTCGTGTATCAGTTGCCGTTTGGAAAAGGGAAAGCATTTCTCAACCGCGAAGGATTTGTGGATGCTATCTTCGGCGGCTGGCAGGCTTCTACGATTTTTGTCGTCCAATCCGGATATCCATTTACCGTCTTTGTCGGAACTGTCAATAACAGCGGTACTTTGTCTAGTAATGCTAGCTGGTATCCGAATCTCATTGGAAACCCGAACGTAGCGAATCCGAACATTCAGGAGTGGTTCAACACCTGTACTCTGTTGCCCGACGGAACGACCAATCCCAGTGGCTGCACCAATCCGGCGTGGGCAATACCGCCTAACGGCACATATGGCACAGCGGGGCGAAACATTTTGCGAGGGCCTGATTTCGTGAGTTTCGATTTTTCAATGGGTAAGAGTTTCCGCTTCCCGCTGCCACGCCGGGAGGCGGGCCAGTTGCAACTTCGGGTGGACGCAATGAATGCGCTCAACCATCCGAATTTCGGCCTCCCAAACAATTACGTGGGAGCCTCCGGCGGATCCGGGATTTTTTACACTCAAGGACCCCGCACGGTTCAGCTCGGCGCTAGGCTGTCCTTCTAATTCAAGCTGACGGTCTGCCGCAGCGGAAGCTCTTGTGACGATCCTCCGGCCATGAACGTGTACTGCCCGGGAACAAGTTTCCAGGCATCTTGCGATTCATCGTAGATCGACAGATATTTACGGTCGATCATTAGAGTTACTTCCTTGCTTTCGCCAGGGTTTAGTTTGATCTTGCTCCAACCGACCAGCCGTTTCGGAGGCTCGCCTGCTTCGCTCGGCAAAGAAGCATACACTTCGGCGATCTCGGCTCCGGCCCGCTTCCCGGTATTGCGAACCGTGAAGCTCACCGTGACCTTCTCGCCGGGCGCGACCTTCAGCCCGGAGTATGAGTATGTCGTGTAGGAGAGTCCGTACCCGAATGGAAACAGGACAGGTTTTTTCTCTGCGTCGTACCATTTGTAGCCGACCTTTAAGCCTTCATCGTAATGAACCTCGAACGTCGGCTTGGCTTCGCCTGTTCTCATCACTGCCTCCGGTCCGGTTGCTCCTGGCGGTGGCATCACCAGATTCGGGTGCGGCAGATCCGCCTCGCTGCGCGGAAATGTGATCGGCAGTTTCGCGCTCGGGTTCACGTCACCGAAAAGAATATTTGCGACTGCATCGGCACCTTTGCTGCCCGCATACCAGGCTTCGACGATCCCGCCGACTTTGTCAGCCCAAGGCATCGTGACAGCGGTGCCGGTCTCGAGTACGACAACAGTCCGCGGATTCGCCGTTGCCACTTGCTCAATCAGTGCGTCCTGGTTCTCAGGTAGCGATAAGTTCGGGAGATCCATTCCTTCGCTTGTCCATTGGTACACAAAAACGAACGCGACATCGGCCTGCTTGGCCACCGCAGCAGCGGCGGAGGGTTCTGTGCCGGCATCGAATTTGATGTCCGCGTTCGGGGCCTTTGCTCGGATGGCTTTCAAAGGCGATGTCGGAAACCAAATCTGTTCCTGCCACTTAGCGGCCGGGCGGCCGGGCGCGTCCACCTGCGCCGATCCGCCGCCCGAAATCATTCCTTCGTTTGCGTGCGGCCCGATGACGGCAATGGAGCGGATTTTTTCGGGATCGAGCGGCAGCATTCCGGTATTCTTCAGCAGCACGATGCTTTGCTCGGCGATCCGCCGCGAGATTTCGAAACCGCCTTCCACATCGACTACCCTCTTCTCTGCAGGCCAATCCACAACGCCGCTCAAGAACTCGGAACGCAGCACGCGATGCACGTGATCGTCGAGCTCGGCATTGGAGATTTTGCCATCCTGCACGGCCTGCTTCAACTTCTCGCCGTAGAACAGATCCTCAGGCTCCTCGTTGTCCAATCCAGCGGCCGAGGCCTTTACTGTGCTGTGCGTCCCGCCCCAATCGGAAACCACGAATCCTTTGAAGTTCCAGTCCTTTTTGAGGACGTCTGTCAGGAGATATTTGTTCTCGCAGGAGAAATCGCCGTTCACGGCGTTATAGGAACACATCACCGCAGCGGGGTTCCCGATTTGAATGCCGATCTCGAATGCAAGCAAATCGCTTTCGCGCATGGCGCGTTTTCCGATCACCGAATTGACTTCGTTGCGGCCACTTTCCTGGTCGTTAACCGCGTAGTGTTTGATATCGCCGATCACATGCTCGGCCTGCTCGCATTTAATGCGATTACCAACCAGCGTGCCGGCAAGAATCGGATCCTCGCCTTGATACTCGAACGTTCTTCCGTTGCGCGGCTCGCGCGTGATGTTCACGCCGCCGCCGAGCGTCATGTTGTAGCCTTGCGCGCGCAACTCGCGGCCAATGAGCCCTCCGTACCAACAGGCCGCTTGGGGATCCCAGCTCGAAGCGGCTGCAATGTTGGAGGGCAGCGCTGTCGAGTAACGCCCGTTGTCGCCACTCGATCTCACGCCATACGCCGCGTCGCTCATCTGAATCATTGGGATGCCGAGCCTGGAAGCGCCGAGCACGAATCCCGCACCGCCGTTGCCGAGATAGGCATTGGGAAAGGTTTTTCCATGCCAACCCGGCATGCCGTTCCCATGCAGCAGATCGATCTTTTCGTCGAGGGTCATTTCCTTCAGAACCATGTCCGCGCGCTCGTCGGGTGATAAGTGCGGGTTCATCCAAGGACGAGACTGGGATTGTTGGGCGGCGGCTTCTCCAACGCAACATGCGAAAGTAGCAGCAAGGGCGAGGTGAGCGAGGCAGGACTTGTTCATGCGGATCTCTCCGGAATCGTAGAAACTGCGCACACCATCATATAAAGCGAATGGCGAACCAGTCACCAGATAGACGCGAGGTCTTGGCGATGCTCGCAAAAGTAGCAGCCATGAGTCAATTTGGCGGCTTCAGCCGTTGGATCTGTGCTGCCGAGCATGCGCACACAGAGAATGCGCCAAAGCCTCGGCCAGCAACTTACACGCCGCAATTCTTCACTCCGGCTGAATACAAGATCATCGACCAAAGTACGGAGCTCATCATTCCCAACGACGGCACTCCCGGCGCGAGAGATGCCGGCGTGAGCGAGTTCATCGACTTCATGGTTGCCCACGATGATGACATTCAATACCGCTTCAGGACCGGAGTGGCGTGGCTCGATGCATTCGCAACGGAAAACTATGGCTCCGGATTCTCAGATATCTCGACCGCTCAGCAGCAGGCGCTCCTCCGGCGTCTGGCATACCGCGACCAGCAGTTCCCGACGGAAATACAGGGCCAGGAGTTTTTCAAGTTGCTTCGCGAGTATACAGTGATGGGTTACTACACCAGCCGAATTGGACTGGAGCAACTCGATTATCCCGGATTGAAGCTCTATTCAGCGTCTCCCGAGTGTCCCCACAAAGATGATCCCGAGCACCGGCACTTGGCGCCACCGCGATTCTAAATGTCAAAACAGATTTACGACGTGATTGTGATCGGAACCGGCGCGGGCGGCGGGATGGTGATTCATCGCCTCTGCCAGGCGGGAGCGAAGGTATGCGCTCTGAATGGGAGCCGCCGCCTCGACCCTCGCAAGGACTTTCGCAATCACAAGCAGCCATACGACATGAAGTTTCGTGGATTCAACGATCCAAAGAAACGCAAGCAGTCGATCGGCTACATGGACAACGAGTACACGGATGGAATCTGGGAGCACGAGATCGTTTTCACAACTGCACCCGGAACCGAATGGACATGGCGCCGCTGCTTTGCCGTCGGGGGCAAGACGAACTTCTGGGGCCGGTCCTCAGCGCGATTCAGCGAAATCGATTTTAAAGCTGCCACACGCGACGGCTACGACGTTGACTGGCCGATCACGTACGACGAAATCGCTCCATACTATACCCGCGTCGAGCGCATGATCGGCGTAGCTAGCACCGTGCAAAATCGGGCGAGCAATCCGGATGGCGAATATTTGCCGCCGATGAACTTTCGCTGCATCGATCGGATTCTCGAGAGCGGCGCGAAGAAGATCGGAATTCCCTATCTGCCGGATCGCATTGCGCAGCTCACGCGAAATCACGCCGGGCATCCGGCGTGCCATTACTGCGCGAACTGCTCGGAAGGCTGCGATACTGGTTCGTTCTTTTCGACTCCGTGGTTTTTCTTGCCCGAGGCAGAGAAATCGGGCAATCTCGAAATCCGGACCAATGCGCTCGCGAAGAACATCGTCGTTGACGAGAACGGCCGCGCCGCCGGTGTCGCTTATATCGATCGCACCACACGGCAAGAGGTGGAAGTTTTCGCAAAGAATGTAGTCGTCGCGGCATCTTGTGTCGAATCGGCGCGCATTCTTCTGAATTCCAAATCGCGCCAGTGGCCAACAGGGGTAGCCAACTCGAGCGGGCAGGTGGGCCGAAATTTATGTGATCACCTTTATGGGACAATAGTGCGCGGCTACTTTCCACAACTTCTCGGCCAACCCAGTTTTCCCGATAATGTTTCGGCGAGCACGGTTGCTTGGCTGCCCCGCTGGCAGAATCTCGAAAATCCGCGAAGCGAGAAGTTCATTCGCGGATACTCCGTCTATCCCGACGGCGGCTGCGGCGGTTTTCCGTCGTACTTCGATCAGATCGAGGGTTTCGGCAGTGAATTTAAGCGCGAAATCAAACGCCGCTACCCGACGCCGATCGGCTTCTATATTCAGGCGCCCACGCAGCGCAGCGATTCCAACTACGTCGACATTGACCCAACTGTGAAGGACGTCTATGGAATTCCCGCCGCGCGCCTTCATTTTCAATGGGACAAGAACACGCTGTTGATGTGGGAGCACGGGAAGCAAGCCTGCGAGCAACTTCTTCACGCAAGCGGCGCCGAATACCTCGGCGCTGGCGAGATCGACACGCCCGGAACAAGCCTGCATGAAACGGGAACCTGCCGCATGGGGAATGATCCGAAGAAGTTTGTGACGAACCGCTTCGGCCAAACCCACGATGTTCCGAATCTCTACATCTGCGATGCCAGCGTGTTTCCGAATTGCACGGACAAGACAACGACCATTTCCATTCTGGCCTTTTCGCTACGGACGTCAGAGTACCTGATCGAAAACAATAAGACCTAGCGCAATTAGGAGCGCCAAGTCAAAGTAGTAACCGAATCGCCTGGTAGACGGACCTCTGTTTGTTTTCCAGAGATCCGCAACACGACGGCTTGCTCTTGTCCCGCATTCGTCAAAATTGCGATCTGCGTCTGGTCGGGATTCACGAAAGCGACATGTGACACGCTCTTGATATCGCCAGCTGAATCCACGCGACGCGCGCCTCGTCGAATCGCGCGCGAGTAGTGCGAAAACGCCGCATACATTCCGCTTTGAGTAATCTGTTTCGATTGAGAGTTGATGGTGACGATACCGCCGCAGCTAAACGGACCGATATTGGGCTTGCCGGCTTCATCGAGCGCGAGATTCCAGCCGATGATGCAGCGCGCCCAATTGCGAAGAATGCCGGTGAAGGTTGAGCTCCAGCGCGTCCACTCGACCGCGTACTTCGGATTTTGAAGGTCGGGACCTCCTTCGGTCCAATAGGCGTGCTTTTCGGGATGGGCCTCGTGCACGCGCGTCATCGCAGAAGGCTCGCCGAGATAGCCATGCCATGCCACTCCGTCCACATATTGATTTACACCCGCATCATCGAGCTCGCAGATGGCGCGCCCCCACAGGTTGTAGTTGTGATCGATGATCCAGATCTTTGTATCGCCATTCTCCTTTTGGAGCAACGGTCCAAGATGAGCCGCCGCAAACTCCACCTCATATTCTTGACCCCAGAGTGACGCGGGCATGTGCCCGTCCTGATCTGTGTCCACCTCGTTTTGGATCGTGACTGCATTAACCGGAACGCCGGCCTCCGAGTAGGCTCGAAGAAACTTCAAAAAATAACTGGCATAAGCGGGGAAGTATCGCTTTCGAATGCATCCGCCGAACATCGAGTTGTTGGCCTTCATCCAGCCGGGTGGGCTCCACGGCGAAGCGAGCAGGAAAAGATCCGGATTCACGCGGCGCGCCTCCTTCAGGATTGGAATAATGTACTCGCGATCGTGATCAATGGAAAAACGCTTCAAATCCGGATCGGGCTCGCCTTCGTCAAAGCTGTAAACTTTCGCCGCATAATCGCTTGAGCCGATGCAGATGCGGCACACGCTGAAGCCCATCGCAGATGGATGGAACAGCTCATGAAACAATTCTTCGCGCGCGGTCGGTGGAAGCTGATGCAGCGTGTAGCAGGCCGAATCGGTTAATGCCGCTCCGAAGCCAAGCACTTCCTGATAGCCGTTATCTGGATTGATAGTTATCGATTTGGGCGATGCGCCGCGATCCGACTGCCAGCGGAGCGCATTTTCCTCCGCGAAACGCTTGTGACCGGCGGTTACGCGGATAGCAATTTCGCCGCCTGATTGAACGCTTGCGTTTGTGGAGGCGAGAGCAGCTATGCCGGCGGGCGCAACTTTGAGGATCTGGCGGCGAGTCAGGCGACTTGGCATTCTGATCGATGATAACCGCTCATTTCGGCACATCCTGGTCGGGGCGTTCTTGCTCGGAGGGTTGGAGACGCATGGCCTGGTAAATCTGGGTGAGGCGAGCTTTCATTCCTCTAAGTCGCCGGAATTCCACCAGCTCGCGCTTTGCGTCGTCAGTCCGGCCTGCATTGCGGTACAAGGTTGATAGATGATAGTGAATCGCAGCATTAAACGGCTCGATTTGGGCCGCACGCTCGAGCAGCGGAATGGCCTTATCGGACTGGTTCACCGCGATCAACGTTTTCGCGAGACCGAGGTTCGCGCCGGCATCATTGGGCTGCAATTGCAGCGCCCGTGAATAATGCGCTTCGGCAGCTTTCACATCAGACTCACGCGCCGCGATCTCGCCGAGCCTGCATTCGGCGCGTTCATCGAAAGGATTGGCTGTCAATGCGGCTTTGTACTCGCGCTCGACTTCGGCCCGGTCAGAAGGCTGCGAAGAACCGGCGAGTGCCTCCGCAAGTTCGAAGTGCAGGCCGGGAATATTTGGATCGAGCTTCATGGCCTCGCGATATTGCGCGATCGCGCCCTGCGTGTTTCCTTGCCTTGCCGCTTCATGCGCCATCATCTGATGCATCCGCGCGGAATCCGGAGCGAGCATAGCCAAGCTCAACATACTTTCGTCCGCTAAGTCCGAGTAAATGCGATTGGCGGTATAGAGAATATCGACGTCGGTTGGCCTGAGCTGCCGTAACGCGCTCACGATGCCGGCGGCTTTGTCGAGAGTTCCCGAGCCGTAGTAGATCTCGATCAGCTCCATTCCTGCCTGGATGCGAAGCTTTTCATCGGTCAATTGCGGAAAAGACTTTTCCAGGTCTGCCTGCGCATCAGCTGCTTGTCCAATGCGCCTCTCACACATTCCGAGGAGAGCCTCGATCTTCCAGAGCGAAGGCTGGAGCTGAAGCGCCGCGCGAAGCTGAGGCGCAGCGTTCGTGAAATCATGTTGAAAAAACAGCAGCACGCCAAGGTTGCCGCGCGCCTCTATATTGTTTGGATCGAGCGCAACAATGGCGGTGAATTCTTTAGCCGCGACATCTGGCCGCTTATCTCGAAGGTCTTCCTGAGCCTGTCGCGCATGCGCTTGTATCTGCTGCTGAACACTCTCGCCGGCCTGACCGGATGCCATCCCACTGGCAAAAAAGAGAGCGGCTACGCCACCGAAAAGGGCGGACGTTCTGATCATGCGAATCATTCTTGCAGACGCCAGGCTTGCGGCGCCATTTGCTTGAAAGATGGCGGAGAGTGAAAGAGAAAGGGCCGGAGAAGGGAAGCCCTGCCCGGCCCGAATCAGCCCAGAAATTTTAATTAATTCGAGAATTCAAATGTGTTCGCGGCTCCTACGACAGCGCCGACAGCCGAGGTTATCGTCACCTTTACCGAGCCGGAGACCGGAACGGGGAAGAACGTATAGACCTCTCCTGCCAAGAATGTCGCAGTGCCGATTATGGGGGCACCGACGGCAGGCCGTGCCGAGTAAGTCACGATAACAGGTCCGTCTGGTATGGCGGAAAGAGCTAGAACCGGATAGCACGTAGTGATCTCCGAGTAACCGGTGTCCGAAGATGTTGCAAATTGCACAGTCGGCGGCGTGGCAATGACCTTGTACGAGGCACTCGAGATCGCGCTGGGGTTGTAACCCGACGCAACCGCCTGGGCCTGAACCACAGCACTGCTATTCAACTCAATAGGTCCTGAATAGACGGGCGACGAAGATGTTGGAGTCTTGCCATCCAGGGTGTAGTGGATTGTCGCGCCGGGTATTTTGCTCGCGATTGTGATTGTTGCTGGACCCGTTATGCTGTATGGAGTACGCGGCTCAATCGCGGGAGCAGGCGCGGTGACTGCGCTGGATCTTGCTGCAGTGACGAAAGTGGCCGTGGAAGTCGGGAGTGTGAGCTTCGTGACTGGATTGTTGCTCGGGTCGACCCACTTGCCCGCCGGCAACGTCACGGTCTGAGTAATGCCCGTCATATTGAGATACACATAGCCTTCGGTGAACTCTCGCCAAAACAGGCGGCTGCTGACACTTGTTCCCTTACCTGTTCGCAACGTGCTTTGAAAAGTGCCGACGGGATTTCCGAGCGCGGCGTTCCAACCTTCCCATGCGGAAGGAGGAATCGAAGTGGTGCCTGTGCGCGGCGCGAAAAAGAAGTTGGCGCCCTTCACGAGTTCATAGTTTACGAACGCGGATAATAAAGCGCCGTTTTGCCAGTTCGATGGTAAGTACAGGGATCCGACAATAACTGGGCGGTTATGGGCCGCCAGCCAGCTTAGCCATTGCATCGGCTCGAGGTAATAGTGATCTCTCACATATTGCGAAGGTGATACAGTCCAACTGTAATCGTCTTCGGAGAGCGCGCTTCCGACGTTGGCATAAATGGACGAGAACTGGGTGGGATCGGACATGCTGCCGAAATCTGTGTTGATCTTTATGTCGGGCGCGAGTTGAGCGACCTGGTTGAAGAAGTATGCGATGGAATTCAAGTACTCGGTTGAGTTCTGCTGGAAGGGCGGATCCCACGGTACGCCTGGTATGAACGTATTGTTGTCATCCAACACTCCATAGGCGGCATAGAAAAAAGCACAGCCGTCAAGATAGACCCAGACATTATTCAGCTTTTGCATTGGCAATAGCTCGGCGGGCCGGACATATTCATTGAGCCAGAATTTAATAAATCTCTCGTCCGCCACATTCACCGCATACATCCAGCTGCTCGGCGGTGTAGTTGCTTTGCCGTGTGAGTCGAGTCCTAGATACGCGTTGAAGAGTACGGGACGCTTCTTGCCTTCGTAAGTGGCAGTCACGAAAATGGGGTCGCGTCCGGCCGCAACTTCCTGTGCTTCATAGTTACGCAATCCGGTATATGGAAACCCGAGCTTCTCATCGAAGGGGCCGAAATGGTTGAAGTGCCCGTAGTGCCCCTTAATCGCCCTGGGAGCGAGTATGGTGCTATATTGATCCGCTCCAATATAGGCCCCGAAATCTGAATAATGGAAGCCCGTGGCAGGAGGGGTGAAGATGGATCCAAGCTCGGTATCCATTTCAGTTCTGTAGGGGTTCGCCGTCTGCGCATGAATTTGCGCCAGCGGTGAAAACAAAACGAGACAGATTGGTGCAATAGAAAAACGATTGAGTGTCAAAGCAAACGCTCCTTTCCTTCCTTTGCGCAGTGAACGCGCGCAGAGGGATGCCAACAGAATCCTGCTGACGCGCGAGTCCTTGCGATTTGGCGGCTGGTACGTGAGTCGTATCGGCCGTTTAGTAGTGGACTTTAATTAGAAGGTGGGGTCGTTAACAGCTTGTTCTCCAGACCCAAGGAAATCTTAGGAAAGGGTATCCTCTGCCGGGCGGAGTTGCAGTTTGGGCAGATCGGATCAGTCAGGCAGAATCCAGGCGAAGACCACGTTGCCGGCAGGAGTAAGGAGATACTGGCGGCCGTCCAGCTCATAGGTGGAAGGGGCTGTATGCATTCGCGAGCCGAGATTGACGTGCCACAGAGTCTTTCCGGTGCCAGGATCGAGCGCGAGTAAGTTATCTGAATTGTCGGCAGTAAAGAGAAGATTTCCTGCGGTTGTCAGTATTCCGGCAGTGCCTTCGCCATCGCCAAGCTCGTGGGTCCAGCGGATCTTCCCAGTCTGATAGTCGATAGCCTCAAGCACCGAGCTTGCCCACAAATTGCGGTCGCGTCCCGCCCAGCCTTCAGGCTTACCCTCTGCCGTCATATAGAAGATGCTCCACAACCTGCGGGCGCTGACGTAGAACAATTTTGTAACCGGGTCGAAGCTTGGCGCAAGCCAGTTGGTTGCGCCATCTGAGCCGGGAGAAACGAGTACGCCGTCAGGTTTCGCTTCTTTAGCCGGATTCGGAACGGGCTCGCCACGCGAATCTATTCCTTTTGCCCAGTTTGTCGGAATGAATGGGGCCGTGAGGATATGTTCTCCCGTCGTGCGATCGAGGAGAAAGAAGTAACCGTTACGGCTGGCCTGCGCGAGTAGCTTGCGCGTCACGCCATGGTAACTGTCGTCGAAGATGATGGGCGTTTGTACCGCATCCCAATCATGCGTATCGTGCGGTGAAGGCTGGAAATGCCAATTTAATTTGCCGGTATCCGGATTGAGTGAAACGATAGAGCAGGTATAGAGGTTATCGCCCTTGCGGATGTCTCCATTCAATACCGGATTCGGGTTTCCGATACCCCAGTAAAGCTGATTCAGTTGCGGATCGTAGGTGCCGGTCATCCAGGTCATGCCGCCGCCATGCGCGATCGCGTCTGTACCCTGAGGCCACGTCTCTGAACCGGACTCGCCCGGCGCGGGTTCCGTATTCCACCGCCATTGCACTTTGCCGGATTCAGGGTCGACAGATTCGAGGAATCCCGGGATGTCCGTTACATCACCGGAGACGCCGACGATCACGTGATCGCGGATGACCAGCGGAGCCATAGTGGCGAAATATCCGAGCTTCGGATCGGCCAACTCGATATTCCAGCGAACCTTGCCATCTTTCGCGCTCAAGGCAATCAAATGGCAATCGGGCGTCTCAAAATAGAGCCAGTCCTTGTACATGCCGACGCCTCGATGACCGATGTGATCTCCTTGAGATTCGCGGTAATAATGCCAGATGATCCGGCCGCTTCGCGCGTCGGTCGCCCAGACGTTATCGGGAGTCGTGAGATACAGAATTCCGTTGACTTCGAGCGGCATGGATTTGATCGCTACGGATTGCGGCCGCATCACCCATGCGAGCGTCAATTTGCGAACGTTACTCTGATTAATCTGCGAGAGTGTACTGAAGCGCTTTCCGGAATAGTCGCCGTTGAAAGTCGGCCAGCTTTCGGAAAGCGGCTTTGTCAAATTCTCTGGGTGCAGGCCCTCATCCACCGCTGCATATGAAAGTGTGATGACGGCGAACAGTAAGACCACCGAAGCGGATTTCATACGCTTACTTCAATGTCTCCAGATATGCAAACAGATTGTGTATGTCCGCGTCCGTGTACTTACCCATCAATTCGCGATGGGCCGCGAGTGGATCTCGTATGCTCACTTCGACATTGTTCAGCGGCCAGGATCGATACCAACCGTCCTGACAAGTAATGCCGATGATGAAGTCATCCTTGTGCACTATCTTCCCTTCGTAATGCTCGCCGTTTTTCAGCGTTATCACGGCAGTTTCAGAGATGGCACGTTTTTCGCCTGCGGGGTAAACGATTTGCTGCTGCAACTCGAGCGGCGAATATCTTTTTGCGATTCCCTTCAAGTCGCCGGTGATTGAATGGCAGTTTGAGCAGCCTCCTAGACCGTAAAAAAACGCCTTGCCCGCCGAGGGATTCCCGGTGAGAAGTTTAGATAACGGATAATCGCCTGGAACCGTAGCGCTCTTCAGCGCTGCATTGGCCTGATGGTGCAGAAAGGCTACTATGCCTTCGATCTGATCGTCTTTTAAAGTTGTGAAGCTCGGCATTCCCTTGTCGGGGCGGCCGTTCCGGATGACAGGGGCGAGCAGATTGCCGTGATCATCATGGCTCACTATTACAGAACGAAGCAGATCAGGCGCACGCGAGCCTGTGGCATCGTTGCCGTGGCAGAATCCACAGCTTGATTTGAATTCCGCGCGGCCGCGCTCGACGGAGGCAGGATCTTCGTTTTTTTGCTCGCGCGGTTGGGGGATGGATTGATTCGGCTGCTGGGCGCAAAGCGGAAGGTAGACGAGCGCAGCAAGAGCGCTGAATTTCCAGTTGCGTATACCGAAGATCACTCTATCAGTGTCGCCATTGTGGTTTCAGGCGGCGCGCGTGCGAATTTCGTCTTTGTCGGGCGAGGTAGGGGCAGGTTCAGGTGCGTTCGCGGTTGCTGATGAAAAAACGAAGCCATTTTCGGGAGCGAGTGCGGATTTCCCGGGCGAAGCAAGCTGAGCGGACAACGCGGGCGACGCATGCGTCGCCCCTACAGAGGTTTTGAGGCGCGCTTGTTGGAGCTGGCGGAGTTCGGTTAGGTCCTTTTGGTAGTTGCGGCGAAGGCGGGATTCTTGAATGCTGAGATTGTTGAGCTGCCTCTGGTGGGTAATGAAGGTATGGGCTTGAATGAGCGCTTCGCGGACTTCTGGCTGTTCTTCCTGAAACATATTCTTGAAATTCAGGCGCGCTACGGCATAAATGCCCATTTCCAATGATGGAATGCGGTTGAGACGCCATTGGGTATCCGCTAGAGATTGGACAAGCTCGGTTTCGCGCTCGCCGACGGGGTTGAATTGGGAAGCGAAACGGGCGACGTGGCGCTCGTAGACTGCGGCGTCGTCGCTCGGGAGCAGGACGGTGCGGCCAGTCAGAGCGCTCTTAACGGCGTTCAAGGAGGATTTAGCTTTGCCCTCCGGCGTTTTCGGACCGGTAGAGAGCTGGGAATTCGCGCGGTTAGCGGTGACACGGGCCGCGGAGGCTGATGAGTTGGCGGTGGAAGAGAATTCCATGGCGGCTACACGGTAGCACGCAGATGGACGAAAACGAACTTTCAAGTTTCAGAATCGGTTGTAAGTGGTTGGAAGTCGGGGAGAAGGAATTTTTGGAAGTTTTGTGAATGGGGTGTTTGCCCTCCTTGGCTGGCTACATAATCCTGAGGCCTCCGGGAAATGTGTTGGCACAATCGTCCGATCTGAACAAGGCGGGCTATAGGCGAGTGTCGAGGTGAAGCTCATTTTCAAGGAAATTAACGGTAACAGAACTGTCACATTCGGGATTGTTTCCGGTCTGTGTTTGGCCGCTATGCTGGCTTTCGATAAAAAACCGGAGTTGGGCTTTGTTGCCGTTATCAGCATCGCGGGAGGAGCGGCTCTCCTCCGGTCTTTAGACGAATGGAGGCGAGGGTGCGCGGCACGAAGGTGGATGCGTGTGCAGGCGCAACTCGAAAGCGGAACACAGGCCGAAATTCGTGGGCGACGCCGCGTCTATTCTATGCAAGTAAGTTACTCATATTCCATTCAAGGAAGTTGTTATGGGGGATTCTACGAAGCGTATTTTCACACTGAAGAGGAAGCTATCAAGCTGCTAGAAGAACTAAAGCGGAATCCCTTCTGGATTCGAGTAAATCCCACCAGTCTCGACGAGTCGCGTCTGATACTGGAGGAGCGATAACCGAGGTACATTGGTCGCGAACCCGGTTAGCGGCAATGAAGTGCCGTTGCAGCGGCGGCGCGTGCGCGATACACGCTAACGCGAGTTACCGCTAGGCTGCTATGAAATGCTGCGGAAAGCTTCGCTGATGGAGGGCCCGGTCTGGCACAAGATCATGCACGGTTTGACGAGCCGCCGCTACAGCGAGGTGGTGCGCGAACTGCAGCAGGGTTACGGCGTGGAGAAGTCGATCGTGAGTGAGCACTTCATTGCTGCCAGCCGCCGGCCCGTGCGCTCTGATCCAACGCTGTCAGGTGCATAAAATCCGCAACGTGGTCGACCACTTCAGTGAAGAACATCAGATGGCGATCCGCTGCAAGCTGCGCAATGCCTATGCCACCCGCGATTACGTGGAAGCCCAACGTGCCTGCGACTCGCTGCTGCATCAGCTCATGCATCTGAACCTCAGCGCGGCCCGCAGCTTGGAGGAAAGCAGGGAGGAACCCTCACCGTGCACCGCCTGCGCGTTCCCAGCAAACTGCGCCCCAGTCTGGCCAGTACCAATATCATTGAATCCGCGTTTTCCATCGTCGAGATGGTGTATCGCAACGTTAAGCGCTGGCACGGCGGCGATCAATACCTTCGCTGGGTTGCCAGCGCACTACTTTGGCTGAATCCAGGTGGAATCGCGTCCACGGACATCGCGAACTTCCCATCCTGGTCAAAGAACTGGAACTGGCTGTTGTCAAAAGCATTCCCGTTCGTCATGCCAGCGTGGCATGATGCCTATACCTGGGTCGCCTGTTTCAACTGGAAAGCGGGCATGCTTCATGGGGGTGGGAGCGCTGAAGCCTGACGATCCCACGAAAGATCCCGGCTGCGCCTGCGTCGCATACTTGGGACATGGTTCCACAGGAAACCGAACTTCAGATCGGCTCTCTTTTGTTCGAGGGTTTCGATCAAATGGATGTGACGGGACCGTTCGAGGTGCTTTCCCGTATCCCTAACTCGACTCACCGAATCTTTGCGAAGACCCTCACCCCTATGCGAGACATAAGGGGCTTACGGTTAGTGCCGGATGCCATGCTCGCTGAAGCACACCAACTCGATCTCCTGCATGTGCCCGGTGGTTTCGGACAGGAAGCTCTGATGGAAGACACCGATCTGCTGGATTGGGTGCGGCGGCAGGCCCAGGGTGCACGATACGTGTTCTCTGTGTGCACCGGCGCTCTCATTTGCGGCGCGGCTGGTTTGCTGAAAGGGCGAAGAGCAACGACACACTGGAGCGCATTGCATCTTCTGCCGTACTTTGGCGCCATTCCCTGCGATGAGCGACTCGTGGTCGACGGGAAGTTGGTTTGCGCTGGGGGCGTCACCGCCGGTATTGATGGCGCGCTGCGGGTTGCGGCCGCGCTCCGCGGTGACGAGGCTGCCCAGATTATTCAGCTTCAGATGCAGTACGCGCCGGAACCTCCGTTCAACAGCGGAACTCCTAAGACTGCGCCACCGGCCGTCCTGGAACAGGCGCGGCGCGCTGTTCAAGCGATCACGGAGCAGCGACAGAGGACAGCCGAACGTGCCGCCCGGCGCTTAGAGATTTCCTTGATCTCCGCAGAGAAGCCGTAAGGCCGGAAATGTAGTCGTCACGAGCGCGTCCGAACGGCGGGCTCTCCGGAGACTGAAGCCGGATTGTACCGGCAAACGGACTTGCGTCCGGCTATGTTCCGTAATGTCGTGATCCGACGGTAATGCGGAAACTATCAAGGCCGGGCCAGCAAGGTGACCCAATTTCCGGTAACGCGGTATTTCGGCCACAGGGCGCAGAGTCGGTAAACACATGCTGACTAGCGGCGGGTAATCAGGGCTGTTGCTCGATAAGATGGGCCTTGTTCATAGCGGCATCTCCATCATCGGTCTGTTATGCTGCGGAACGCTGCTGGTGCTCACTCGATGCCATTAGCAATCGAGACATGGGAATTGATCTGCCTCTCAAATTCAAAGGGTGGCGCGCCGCTCCATGTGGAGGATTCATCCGAAACCGCTCGGATCAGATCTCGAAATTCCGGCGTATCTCGGAGTGTGCTAAGTCGTAAGTCCGTATTTAGGAACTGGTGGTCGCGCCAACCGCATGCGATCGCTTTTGTCAGAAACGTCAGTGCGTCGTCAGACTTGCCCAAGAGCGCCTGGCAGATCGCGAGATCGTAGTAGCTTTGTGCATCCCACGCCTCCCACATAAAGCCGAAGTCGAATCCTTGTTTGTGCGCCAGCAAGTCGCGCGCCCGGTCAAGGCACCTATGCGCGCTTTCGATCCGGTCGAGCGCAATGGAAGCTTGACACTGCCTCAGCAGAGTTTGAATCAGAACATGTCCCCCGCCCAGATGCGTTAGGCTTGAGAGCAAGTCTTCTGCCATTCGGAATTGCTGCAATGCTTCCTGATAAAGAGCGTTTTGGAATGCGACATCGCCTAGCCCGCAATATGAGATGGCCATAAGTACCTCGCGGTACACGTGATCGGATTGGCCAAGCTCCGCGAGTGAGTGGCGATGAAGTTCCTCGGCCTGCGATGCCTGTCCTTCGCGGAACGAAAGCACAGCACGGAGCGTGCGCGCTCCATAAAATCTGGGGCCCGCTTTCAATGCGGCTGCAGAGTCCTGGATGGTAATTGCGTCTTCGAAATACTTCTTCGCTGCGGCGTACTGACCACGCTGCATGCTCATCCAGCCCAGGTGCAAATGACTCCACGGATAATTCGGTTCAGCCGCGATGCTTTTCTGGAATTCCGCGATAGCATCGCTAAACAAACTGGACCTGTACTCGAGAGCCGCACGGAAGCAGTACACGCACCCAAGCAAGTAATAAGCCATATAACTTCGGGGATCAAGCTCGATGGCGCGTTTTCCCGTCTCGAGCGCATCATTGTAGCGCCTGCTTCGCGCGTACGCATACGTGAGCCAAGTGTAGGCGTCGGCCAGCTCAGGGTCCTCCTTTATGGCCTTTTGCAGGTGACCGATGCCAATTTCTAGCTCCCGCGGATCGACGGAAGCGATATAGCGGAACATGTAGGCACTTCCAAGGCCGGAGTTGGCGAGAGCGTAGTGGGGGTGGATCGCGATCGCCTTTTCAAATAAATCTTTCGCCCTCTCGAGACTTGCTTTACCAAACTGATTTAACTGTTGACGTCCTCTGACGTAGTATTCGTACGCCTGAACACTGGTAGTTTCGGGCTTTTCAATCTTCCGCTTCTCCGCGTCAGAGAGACTGATCGACAGCACATCCAGCAAGCCGGCGACAATCTGATCCTCGAGGTAGAAAATATCCTCGAGTGTTCCATCCGCCTTGATCGAGCCCATCGAGTCGCCTGTTGCGGTCCGGCTAAAATGCGCCGTGATCCGGATGCGAACGCCGATCTTCTGGTATCCACCCCAAACGATCCACGTCGCCGGTAACGCATCCTTTAGTAGCGGAATCTCCTTCTCCGAGACTCTATCGACACCTAATCGCGAGATCGCGAGTACTGTCTTCTCAGCACTGAGGACTCGAAGCCCCGTGAGCTTCTGCAGGTCAACCGTTACAGTCTGCGCGATCGCCGAGCCCAGCCAAGCCGCCTCAGGATCTCCCGTGAGATTCTTAAACTCGACAATCGCAACGGAATTCGCGTCGTCTTCAGTGACCGCTGGCTTGGGGACCTTGTCCACAGGTGCGATGAAACGGTATCCGCGGCGCGGCACGGTTTCAAGGAAACGCGGGCTCTGACGATCGTCACCCAGCGCTGCGCGTATCTGGTTAATGCAGAAGTTTATGCTGGCTTCGAAATCGACGTATGTGCCGTTTCCCCAGAGCGCGTTTCGGATCTCATCCCGGCTGACGAGCTCACCGGGCCGTTGGGCAAGCAGAACGAGCAGTTTAAGAGGCTGCTCTTGGATTTTGAGCAGTACTCCGGCTTTCCGCAGCTCGTAACTATGAGGCTCGATCTCGAAGCTGCCAAACCGAAGAATCCCCGTACCCCCCGTTTTCGTAGCTATATCATCTCAAAAAACGAGCATCAGAAGTTGGACGGAAGCTGGGTCGGTCTAAGAGACCGGCGCAAACCATAGAGTCGAGGCTAGTTGCTGCCTAAGTTGCGCCTGATGCACAACTAAGAACTTAGTTGATCGATTCGACCGTAAGATGCTGTTGTGCGGTTTGCCAATTGAAAGGAAGTAAAAACATGCAGAAGCTTTGCGTTCTAACTCTCATGATCACTCCGTGGCTATTTGCCCAGGACAGTGCTTCAGAGCGTCACTGTAAACCCGTGGGCGGGGCAATCTTAACGAACTTTGTCGACCCAACCGACACGCTAGGTACGGCCACCGGTGACTTCAAGGGCGGACTTGGGGTACACGTGCTCAGCGTCACTTCGGGGCCAAACGGGACCACCATTTTGCACAATCACCATCATTGGGTGACGGAGGCGGGCGACACCATCCTGTTCGATAATGCCGATGCAACGCTATTCCCGACACCCGTATCGGGCCTGTATGCCGCCACTTACATCAAAGGAGTAAAGATCATCGGCGGAACCGGGCGCTTCGAGAATGCCAGGGGTAACCTGACCTCCGCCTACGGCGCGGTTGATCTTCCCAAAGGCCAAGTCATATTGCGCTACGAGGGGCATGTCTGCATGACTCGGTCGGCGGCGCACTCATCCGATTCCCAAACCCAGTGAAACCAACTGATGTTACTGACTCTCAGGTAACCTGCGCTTCATTGCGGTGTTGCCGGGCCGGGTGCAATGTGGAACGAGAGTCCTCGCGCCGCGAGCAACCGGCACTTACTTGAGCCAGGAAAGACCCCCAAAGATACCCGTTCAGACAGCTGTATTAGTTCATCGCATTACATAGAAAGAATCGAGACACAAATGAAATCACCACTCTTATCTTCGGGCGTTGCACTCGCGGCGCTCGTCTTAGCTACCGCGAGCATCGCCCACGCCCAAACTTATTCCGTCCTCTACAACTTCGGCGCCCATACGGGCGATCCGAATGTCCCGGTGTATACGGGCCTTCTGGCGCAGGGGCGCGACGGCAACTTATACAGCACGACCCCCTACGGCGGCACTCTTTGCAGCTTCTGCGGCACTGTGTTCAAGGTCACACCTTCGGGCACGCTCACAGTAATTGACAGCTTCAATGACACAGCCGGAGCAGCCTACAATCCCCATAGTGGCCTCACGCTCGGGACAGATGGCGACTTCTATGGCACAACCTCTGCTGGCGGAACCAAAAGTTGGGGGACAGTGTTCAAGGTAACTCCCAGCGGAGCTCTCACCACGCTGTATAGCTTCGATACTACATGTACTTCCCCATGCATAGATGGGGCATTTCCCACGGCGCCTCCGGTTGAGGGCAGAGATGGAGACTATTACGGCACGACCCCTCACAGTGGTGATGGAACTAACAGTGGGGTGGTGTACAGGATCACGCCGGCCGGCGCGTACACGATCCTTCATAGATTTGTGTATACTGCTGCCGGCTTCAACCCGCAGGCTCCCCTCATTTTAGGAGCCGACGGCAACTTCTACGGAACCACAACCCTGGGCGGTAAGGTGCCGAGCAATTGCGGTGCTTCTAACACTGAGGCTTGCGGCACCGTCTTCAAAATGACACCCTCCGGTACCGTCACATTCCTCCACGAATTTGACAAGACTGATGGGGCAGCACCGGTGGCTCCGGTCGTGCAAGCAAGCGATGGTAATTTCTATGGCACGACCTCCGAAGGCGGCGACGCCAACGGAGATGGCGTGATCTTCAAGCTCACTCCATCCGGCCAATTGACTGTTCTGCACAGTTTTAACGGGACGACGGACGGGAAACGGCCCACCGCCGGTCTGGTCGAGGCGACGGACGGCAACTTCTATGGCGCAACGACACTCGGAGGAAGCAAGAATTACGGAACGCTTTACAAAATCACATCGGCGGGCGCGTTCTCAGTCATCTACAACTTCGACCAAACCACCGGCGCCGATCCGCAAGTTACCTTGTTCCAGCACACGAATGGGGACCTCTATGGAGAGGCCTACAACGGTGGAAAATTTGGTCAGGGCACCTTCTACACCCTGGACACTGAGCTGCTGCCGTTTGTTAGTTTGGTGCCCACATGGGGCACGGTGGGAACGTCAATCGGCATCCTCGGGCAAGGGTTTACCAGCGCAACGGCGGTTTCTTTCAACGGAGCTTCTGCGAAGTTCACGGTGCATTCCGACACCTACCTCACCGCCACGGTTCCCAGCGGCGCAACGGCAGGCGCTGTGAGCGTTACGACCGGGATTGGAATTCTGAAGAGCAATCAGGCGTTCGTCGTTGTGCCGAGCATTACCGGTTTCACTCCGACCAGCGGCGATGCGGGCGACACCGTCGTCATCACGGGCGGCGGCTTCACCAAGGCATCGGCAGTAACCTTCGGCGGCGTCAAGGCAACCGCCTTCACCGTGAACTCCAGTTCTAAGATTACGGCCACGGTTCCCACCGGTGTCAAAACCGGAAAGATCACTGTCACTACCCCAGCCGGCACGGCCACAAGCTCGGGTACTTTTACTGTAGTGCCGTGAGGCGCAAGGCACGCGCGGCCACGGTCTCCTGCCGGGCCACGTTGATAATATAGCGAATTCATGATCTCACCCGCCGCCATCAGTCGTTTTAAAGAAGAGTTCCGAGGCGAATTGGTTTTGCCGGGAGATGCCGATTATGACCAAACCCGCACAGTCTATAACAGGATGATCGACCGCCGCCCGGCGATGATCGCCTGCTGTGCCGTGGCGGCTGATGTTGTCACGTGCATCCACTTCGCTCGCGAGCACGATCTCGAGGTTTCCGTCCGCGGCGGTGGACATAGCGTCGCCGGGAAAGCGGTCTGCGATGGCGGTCTGGTGATTGATGTTTCTGAAATGAAAGGCATCGATGTGGATCCCGTCAAGCGGGTCGCACGCGCTCAGCCGGGTCTACGCCTCGGCGAGTTCGATCGCGAGACGCAAGCGCACGGTCTCGCCACCACGCTCGGAATCGTCTCTGATACCGGAATCTCGGGCCTGACGCTCGGAGGCGGCATCGGCTGGTTGAACGGCAAGTACGGCTTAGCTTGCGACAACGTTCTCTGTTTCCAGGTGGCAACCGCCGATGGCCAGCTCTGGCGTGCGAGCGCAGATGAGAATGCAGACCTGTACTGGGCGCTGCGTGGCGGCAGCGGTAACTTCGGCATAGTCACCTCCTTCAAGTACCAACTGCACGCGGTCGGACCTGTGTTGGCCGGAATGACAGTTTATCCCCATGCTCAGGCGGCCTCGGTTCTGCGCTTCTATCTTGAATTCGCCGCCGCATGTCCGGATGAACTCTCAACAGCTTTGGCCATGCTGTGTCTTCCCGATGGAACGCCCATCGTGTCGATCGTGGTCTGCTACTGTGGCGACTTGCGCGAGGGCGAGCAAGCCGTCAAGGCGCTCCGATCCTTCGGCACGCCGATGCTCGATAGCATTCAGCCCATGGACTACGTCCCGCTGCAGTCGATTCTTGATGCCGCGTTCCCGCGGGGCCAGCAGCATTATTGGAAATCTAATTTCGCTCGTACGCTCACCGGCGATGCCATCGGGATCCTGGTGGAGGGCATGTCGCGCAAACCGTCTCCTCTAACCATCGCTTATTTACAGCAGATGCACGGTGTGGCCGGCCGCGTCCCTGCATCGGCGACAGCCTTCCCCCATCGCGGCGACCACTTCGACTTCTCACTTCTCTCGCAATGGAGCGATCTGGCCGCAAGCGAGGCCAACCTTGCCTGGACTCGTGAGCTGTACGACGTCTTGCGGCCTCACCTGGAAGACGCAGTCTACGTCAACAATCTCGGCGAGGAGGGCGGCGATCGCGTGCGCGCAGCCTACGGGCCTAACTACGATCGCTTAGTGAAGATCAAGACGAAGTACGACCCAACGAACTTTTTCTATTTAAATCAGAACATCGCCCCCCGGACTATTGACGCTGCAACCCGCCCCTCGTAGATGCGATGCAGACATGAAGTCTACCTCGGATAAGAACAGTAATGGGTCAGGCTTTTACAGAGGGTGTAAGGTATTCGTTGAAAACCTGCGTACCGCATCCAGCGGTTCCGGGACATTTATCGGCAAACCGGACGATGATGACTTTCGGGCCCGCCGCCCCTAACTCCCGACAAAATCGCCTTGTGTGGCTCTGCGATTTGTTTTTGAGTCGCTTCAGAGTCGATACGGAGATCATCCGCGCGTTTGCGCCAGCCCACATCGAAACGTTCAGATCATGTGTGACGGCCTACTATTTGCTAATCCACGTCGACATTGAGATTCCTCTAAGCTGGGCGCGTTCTATCAGTCGCGAATAGCCCGCGAACGCACACGAAAAAATTTGCGTGATTTCGGAACCGAAATTTCGGGAAGCAGCATAGGGTAACCGCGCCAATGCGACGAACAACATTGTGCTAATCACTCCGTCCCGCAAAGGACCATTCTTAAGACGCAATGGCCAAAAAGCGGCCTTTATGATTGTTACGATACGTCGGCTGGACCAACTACAAAACTCAAAAGCCCTTAGGTGCAGGGCGAAACAGGATCGGCCCTACAGGTGATGATGTGAGGCGTCTATTTCTGGCGCCAACAGGCTTGCTCGTCCTGGCCCTGGCCCTCACTATTCGCGTGCGCAGCGCGGAGAGTTACTGGCCGACACATTCGTGGCGTACGTCCCCTCCTGAAGCACAAGGATTCGATTCGGAGGCACTGGCGAGCGCATTGAAGACGATCCGGGGACGCAATATCCCCATCCACAGCCTGCTCATCGAGCGCAACGGCTACCTGATTCTCGACGCTTATTTCTTCCCGTTCAAAGAAGGAGAGCAACATGACATGGCGTCAGCAACGAAGAGCATCACGTCAACGCTGATCGGCATAGCCATCGGTGAAGGAAGACTAGCTGGGGTTGAGCAACCCGTGCTCTCGGTGTTTCCCGACCGTCCTATCTCTTACCGCGATGCTCGCAAGGAACGCCTGACAATCGTGGATCTTCTGACCATGCGTTCAGGCCTGGATTGCCGTTTCGATCACGGCGAGCTGACGCTGAATCAGATGCGAGCAAGTGCCCACTGGGTCCCTTTCATGCTGAATTTACCGATGGCGAGCAACCCAGGCAGTACATGGGTGTACTGTAGCGGCGGCATGCACGTGCTCTCCGGTGTGATCTCTAAAGTGACGGGCCGTAACGCGTTTGCGTTTGCGGAAGAGAAGCTGTTCGCGCCTCTCGGCATTCGTGACGCTTCGTGGCCCTCCGATCCAGATGGGGTTTCCGATGGCTGGGGCGATCTTCACCTGCTGCCGCGCGATATGGCAAAAATTGGCTATTTGTGGCTCCACTTGGGAGATTGGGAAGGCAGGCAGATAGTGCCGGCGAATTATTTGCGCGCGGCGGCGCAACCCCACTCTCGCGCGCCGGAATACGGCTATGGGTTCTGGGTTTACCATAATCGGCGGCCAGCGATATTCGCGAACATCGGTTCCGTATTTGAAGCACAGGGCCGCGGCGGTCAGCGGATATGGGTCGTCCCCGAAAAGAACATGGTCGTTGTCATGACAGGGGGCGGGTTCGAGCCTGCCGACGTCGGTGCCCTCCTTGTCCCGGCGCTCAAATCCGACGGTAGGTTGCCGCCGAACTCGCATGGCGATGCTCGCCTCGCTGCAGCCTCTCTTGCGGCAGTAAAACCCCCGCTGGCTCATCCAGCGGAGCCGTTGCCCTCACTCGTCAGATCGATCTCCGGGAAGGTCTATTTGTTGAACGAGAATGGCCTTGGGCTCAAGTCGCTGTCGCTGAGTTTCTCTGGCGCGCTTCCCACTCTGTCACTGGGGACGGTGGACGGCCGGAGCGAAACGCGGACCGTTGGTCTGGAGGGCATACCTCAAGTTTCGCCTAGCCACAATTTGCGCCCGCCCGCGACATCGACGCTTTCGATCGACGGCCATGGCGACTCGTATGTGGCCGTGAGCGGCGC